>Ga0302326_10000082_pt1 | contig 233093 bp, 206 predicted proteins | sample Palsa_T0_3_FD_202264 | JGI IMG/M metagenome (GOLD analysis project Ga0302326, IMG submission 202264) | Peat permafrost microbial communities from Stordalen Mire near Abisko, Sweden - Palsa_T0_3 | ecosystem: Environmental > Terrestrial > Soil > Palsa > Peat permafrost | place: Sweden: Abisko... | reverse complement strand
ACATAATTTCAAGTCGTCCCTGATGTTAGGGCATAGAGTCTACAGAAGTCTCGATAACATCAATGGCCGAATAGGTGCGCATGTTCACAGTTCATCAAATTTGGTTCGAAAGGGATGCCGCTCATGCTCGAGATTCAAACCAAGCAGTTGCCACCAGACATCACTGTTCTCGGATTAACCGGAAGAATCACCATCGGGCCGGGACTGCAAGGAATTGGAATGGGCCGTCGAGAACCTGGTGAAAGAGGGACGAAAAAAAGTTATTTTCGACCTGACCGTGACCTGCCCCCAGAATCCGTTCACGGGATAATACGACAAGTTAGTTGAACTTCATTACCCGCAGCAGTCGTCGGAGCTGTGGGAAAGTGGGAAACGCGTTCTTCCGCGTTTTCCAAGCTTGCCGTTTTTTGGCAAGCGTCTTTTCCATAGCTCGTTGCTTCTCGCGCCGCAAACTCGTTTGGCGTCAGATAACCCAAGCTGCTGTGCGGACGTTCCTCGTTATACTCCGTCCTCCAGGCGGCGATCTTACGCTTGGCATCGAACAGATTCTGAAACCAGCTCACATTCAAACACTCTTCTCGCAACCGTCCGTGAAAGCTCTCCACTCGTGCGTTCTGCGTCGGCTTGCCCGGTTGAATATGCACCACCTCGATCTTCTGCTCCATGCCCCACGCCAGAAAATGCCGGCTGGTAAACTCTGGACCGTTGTCGCAGCGGATGGAACCGGGTTGGCCCCGCTCGGCCATGAGCGCCTCCAGTACGCGCGTCACTCTGCGGCTGGCAAAACTCGTATCCACTTCGAGCGCCAGACATTCCCGCGTATAGGCATCGACCACGCTCAGCACTCGGATCGCTCGCCCGCACTCTACTGCATCGTGCACAAAATCCAGTGCCCACTCCTGGTTCGCTGCCGTCCGCGCCAGCAGCGGCTGTCCCACGCGCACGCAGTGTTTCCGCTTCTTCCGTCGAAGGCTCAGACCCGCCTCTCGATACACCCGATGCACGCGCTTGTGGTTCACTACTTCTCCCGTTCGGAACAACAGCACCTGCAACCGCCGATATCCGAAGCGTGGCTTCTCCCGCGCTAACTCCACGAGCCGCGTTCGCAGTTCGTCATCGCACCGTGTCGTCTGATAGCGGTAACTCGATACCGCTATCCCCATCAGCCCGCAAACCCGGCGCTCGCTCGCTGCGTACTCCGCTCGCAGCCAGTTCGCGTCCGCCCGCTGGTCTACGAGCTCCACCCGTTTTTTGCAATGACCGCTTTCAGCATCTCTTTGTCGAGACTGAGATCCACCACCAGCTTTTTCAACTTCGTGTTCTCGTCCCGTAACTGCTTCGCTTCTTGTGCCTCGCTCACATCCATCCCGCCGTACTTTGCTTTCCACGCATAGATGGTGTGCTTCGACACGCCCACTTCCCGCGCCACATCTTCCACTTTGCGCCCCGCCTCTAACTGCTTCAGCGCCCCGATCATCTGCGCCTCCGTGTGCCTGCTCTTCGACATGACACTGCCCCTTTCCGCAATCTGAAATCATACTCAGCCGTGTGCGGATTTAGGGGAGCAGGTCAGGTCGATTCGGACGCGAATTTCTCGACCATGTGATCGTGTTCCACGAAAATTCGCTGCGACGAACGCTCGCTTCCTACTCTGACTACTACCACCGATCCAGAACACACCTCTCCTTGGAGAAGGACTCGCCCCTGCCACGCTCGATTCAGCCGCCCGGAGTCGGGCCGGTCGTGGCGGTGCCTAGGTCGGTGGGCTGCACCACCCGCTACGAACGACGAGCCGCCTGAACGGTCAAAATAAACCCCGCACGCCACAACAGCGAAAGCCTGCCGCATACTCTTCGCAGCAGGCTCTTTTGGTTCTAAGCAGCCTTCTTCTGCTGCGTCCTCAACTTTGCCCACCGCGCTCTTTGTGCCGCAGCGATCCTCTTTCGACCTGCTGCGGAAATCTTGCGTTTGGCCGGAGCGAGACTGGTTTTCGTGGCAACGGATGGTGATTGGGCTTGTCCTTTCACCTTTGCCCATCTCGCCTTCTGCGCCAGCGCCATCTTGAACTATAGGAAAAACAAAATTCGTTTTCCAGGCTCTGTGACGGACTATGTTCTCACCGCCTGCAAGGCATCCCCCAAATTAGCGGCAATACCTGAGTGCTCACAAGTCAATACCTGAGTGTTCACAAGTGGGATCCGGACACCCACCAGGCGTGGCTTTTTGCGTGTCTGTGAGGAGTGGAAGTATTCAGACCACTGAGGGACACGGTTACACTGAAATTCGAGGAGTCTGAGACAGCCAGCGACGAGCGGCTCGCTGGGGACCTACCCTACAATCGGCCGCTCCCGCCGCACCCAAACCATTGTTTGACCGCAACTGTCAACGAGCGGATCCACACCGAAATACTTCCGCAGAGAATCCCGCCAGCTTAGGCGTTGCGGACGAGGCCTTATCCATTGGCCAAGCAGGGCGAACGTGGCAGCTTCCATCCGTCCTCGTGCACGGGGTGACAAAAGGCCAAAGTAGCGAACGGAGTGCCGATACCAGTCTGGCACGTGCGGCACCAAGAGGCGAACAAAGTCCGAGAGGCGACATCTCGTGGGGACCAAATTCTTCGTCTTTGTGTCCTTTGCCACGAAGACAACTTCCTGATCAGTGACTTCCAAGAGACGCCAGCTCGCGATCGGTGGCCGGCGGGTGTATCGCGCCGCGTATCGCAGGAAATGTGATTTGGACGCGATTCTATCGATGAAGATGATCCACTGAGGATACCGTTCATACGCTATGGTAAGGATCCTCTTGAGGTCCGGCACAGTGAGATGAGACTTGAGCACCTGGGCCTTGAGTGCACCCCGGAGGTGAGTGATCACAGCGTAGCGCCACATCCGCATGAGCGCGTTTTTGTGGAACTTAATCCGTGGGAGCCAGCGACCCTCCGACTCCGAGAGCCCTCCCGCTGAGATCAGGATGTGCAAGTGAGCATTGAATTTAAGGTCGCCGCCAAAAGTGTGTGGAACGACGATCACGAGCACGCTAATACCATATTTCATTCTTATCCATTGCTGAATCACGTCAGCACCAAGCACTGGCAGGTCATGCAGCAGATGGCGGTTTCTTTTGAAGATGCTCCAAAGCTCTCTGGGCATCGTAAAAACGATTCCCGTATAGGGAATGTCAGGAAGCGCCGCCTCTTGATATTCCAGCCATAGAAGCGTAGCCCGATACCCGCAACTGGCGCAGAATCGCGATTTGCACCTATGGTAGCAACGTTTTTCCGCATTATCGGAGGCGTACACTTCCCAGCCCAGAGCCGGCGTTCCGCAATCAAGCACCTTGGCAAAGTTCTTACGTACCGCCGGGCGAGTCTCAGGTCGATCCCAGACCTCTCGTGATGCCTCCAAGATTTGCTTTAGCAAGTTCCGACCGCCCATTTGTTTCCTCCATTGAACTCAGGGTTCGCAAGGCATTCTTGGTGAAATACGCAATACTTCCCGGCGCATCGATTTCGTCTACAACGATCGAATCTAGCGCTGGTGACCTATTCGGAACGAATTGCTTCAGAACATCGCCCAGATTCCGTGGAATTAGTTGGGTCGGCGCCAGTCTCGCTAGGTGTTTCTGGATCAGACGGCGACTCGTCTGGTTCGTGCCCTTGCGACCGCGGTATTCCTCCAACCTTTTCAATTGTTGGTGGGCTGAAAGATGGCACCACTGGGACGCCCTGTGGATGCTGATTTCTTCAGCTCTAGCGGCCTCCCGGATCTCGGGCTCCGCAGACTTCACGACTTTTCTCACTTTGTCGAGAGTTCCTGGAGACACGCCGGCATCGGCGGCGGTTTTCGAACGAACATCGACAGTCTGAGCTTCTGTCAAACTTGACGAACCCTTGTTCTGACCGCCCCATTGTTGGTTTGAGCGAGCTGTTTTCTGGAGGGCGGGCTCAAGATCCAGGGCCAAGAGCGCTCGATTGAACGCGCTCAGGCCCTTAGAAGGAAGATGGCACTGAATTAACCAACGGACGGCTTCCTCCTCTGACAATTCGTGTTCGAGGCACAGCATGGTCCCTCGCCCTTGTCGTTTAGCGAGTTCAAATCGGGCATAGCCATCAATAATTGATCCGTCTGGAGTGATAACAATTGGCTCACGGAACGCACGCTCACCGACGGCGGCAAGGGTGGATAATTGTGGCGCTGAAGGCGAAAGCCTATGCCGGACGTAGCTGGGATGTGGGCGCAGTTCATCGAGACGGCGGTTAACGAGCTTTGGTGAATGTTCGAATTGCTCAATTTCGGTTCGTCCAGGTGCATGCTGAGGTGCGTAATCACCTGCCGAATACTCGATTTCTGCCCAACTGGGAGCACCTGAGATGGGCGCAACTGATTGATTCCCAGCAATAGGTATGGGACGGTCTGAATTTGCTAGGCCCTTGCGTTCGCGGGCTTGTGAAGTGTTCATACCCAAATTGGCGAAAATTCGGCAAGGCAGAAGAGTTTTCGGCGAAGACTCCCGTAAGGTATTGAGGGATCGGCAAGAATAAAATTGAGAGATCTGCACAGCCATTGGCGAAAATTCGGCCAATCGCTTCACTGAGTGCGCTTAGTCAGACGGGAATGCGCGAGACACGCGTTTTGGGCTCTTGCGAGCCAGCGCCTTCACGTGCAAGTAGCGTGCAGAATGCGCGTCTCTTCGCTCGTTGTTCGGTGGTTGAATGCGGGGAAGGGCAATGGATTCAACGGGACTTAGGAGTGACCCCTGTGGGCTCATAACCCAAAGGTCGGTGGTTCAAATCCACCCCCCGCAACCAAACTCATGCATTCGCAAAGGGTTGGAGGCTCGCTTCGGCGGGCCATTCTTGCATTTTGGGAAAGATTTGGGAGAGAAATCAGTTTTCCATTATCCTTCTCTGGCCATCCGGTGCCAAAGGCTCGCCAAGTTCTTCGGCGGGGACGCTCTCATCTTGAGTACGGCGGGTGCACTAGCAAATTGATTGCGCTCACGGGCGACGTTTACGATCCTGAACTTGAGGATAGAAAATCGTAAGGAGCAAGCCGAAAAGCTTCTGTGCCAGTTGAAGGGCAACGGCGCTGCGGAAGCGGCAGCGAAGTCGGAAACGGCTTCCGGTCACAACGGTGGATTGGATCGCCCCTCCGCAAGAATTTCTCAATTACGATATAGGGTGAGAGGATATGAGGATGCAAGCAGCGATACGAATTTCTTTGATCTTGCTAGTGAGTGTGGTAATGCTGGCAGCACCAGCGGTGGGGACAGACTTCAAGGTTGTAAAAACATGGAAGCTGGGCGGCGATGGGGGATGGGATTATCTGACCGTGGACAGCGCTAGGCATCGCTTGTTCATTGCGCGAGCCACGCGCGTGATGGTCGTTGATACCGAGTCTGGCAAGCAGGTGAGCGAGATTCCGGACACGCCGGGCGTTCATGGGGTGGCTCTCGATTATGACATCGGGCGCGGATTCACCAGCAACGGCCGCGAAGATACGGTGAGCGTGTTCGATCTGAAGTCACTGGCGATCGAAAAGAAGATTAAAGTCGGCAGCGGGCCGGACGCGATACTGTATGACCCGTTTTCAAAACGCGTCTTCACTTTCAACGGAAAAGGAAGTGAAAAGACCGCATCCGCTATAGATGCATCCAAAGGCGAAGTAGTGGGCAAAATCGAGCTGGGCGGCAAGCCGGAATTTTCCGCGACCGACGAAAAGGGTTCCGTGTACGTGAATATTGAAGACACTTCGGAGATCGTGGCGCTCGATCCTCAGAAATTGGTGGTGAAGTCACGATGGACATTGGTCGGCTGCGAGGAGCCGACCGGCCTGGCAATCGACCGGAAACACGGCCGGCTGTTTGCCGCCTGCGGCGGAAACAAGAAAATGGTGGTGGTGGATGCAAATAACGGGAAGGTCATCGCGAGTCTTGCTATCGGAGATGGGTGCGACGCAGTCGCGTTCGACGCCGGTCGGGGCCTGATATTTGCGTCCGCAGGAGATGGCACGATAACAGTGATTAAGGACGACGGCCATGACGGTTACAGCGTAGCGCAGACGGTGATGACGCAAAAGTCCGCGCGCACCATGGCGTTGGATATGAAGACGCATCGGCTGTTCACCGTGACGGCGAACGTGGGGCCCAGACCGGAGAGAAAGGTGGAGCCGGATTCGTTCGTGGTGCTAGTGGTGGAGGCAGGGCATTAGGATCAGTTCGATGAGATCGCGCATCGAGCCTTTTATTACATCTAACGACGGGAGTTATTCTTGATCGCTGGTTGTCCCTTTTGCTCTGCAGACCCCGGCCGTCCGGCCAGTTTGCGGAGAGTAACCTTCATTCTCTTCTTTTTTCTCTGTGCCGCTTCCCGCGCATTTGCCCAAGGCGGCCCACCCTACTACACCAATGATCCGGGAACCCCCGGCCATCTCAACTGGGAAATTAATGTAGGCTACATGCCCTTTTATTACAGCAATCAGTCGATCTCCCACACCCCCGACGTCGACATCAATTTCGGGTTGGGTGATCGCATCCAGCTCACTTACGAGAATGCCTGGTTACGGGTTCAGGATCCGTCTTCGGCGGCTAAGTTCGGGCTGGGCCAATCCAATCTTGGCGTAAAATGGCGTTTTTACGACGCGGGCGACTCCGGCCTCTCGGTATCGACCTTTCCCCAACTCTTCCTCAACAATCCTGACGACGCCGTCCGCCGCGGCATTACATCTGCGAGCCAGGCTTTTCTCCTGCCTTTCGAATTCTCGAAGAAATTTGGTCCCGTCGGGGTGGATTACGAAATCGGTTATCAGTTCGCCCACGCAGGACCGAACGGCTGGCTCATGGGCTTGGTCCTGGGCCACGATTTCACTTCAAAATTCGAAATGGACATCGAGTTCTATTCCCAAGGCACGTTCCATCCTTCCGTTTACCAACCGACGATTGGCGCGGGCGCTCGCTACAAAATCCATAAGCCGGCGATCCTTCTCCTGATGACGGGGCGCAGTTTCGAACCCGACCGCTCGAATCAATCCTATTTTGTCGGTTATTTCGGGCTTCAATTTCTGCTGCCACCAAAATCGTACAAGTCCGAATGATCCGTTCCCTTCCCAGGGGCTGTACTGCATAGAAACACGTAAAGGACGTGGGGCGATCTGCTGGATCTCCGTATTACTCGATATCCCCATCCCTGCCCGCATCTGGCAACTCCGTCACAAATTTTCTGCCTGCGATGTCCTTACCGTCGGCGAGACGGACAATCCTCAGCCAAATCGCAGGCGAGGGGCGGAGACACCTTGCTTTCTCGGGTATGAATCCGAGGGCGCGTGATCCTGGCAATTTGACGAGTTACCAAAAACCCCCACAGTCACGGTCTTTGGAGATGCCGCTCCGAATTGACCTTCCAGCCTTTCTGTTGTTAGATATTGTGACGCATGGACGCGGAACAGACCATCGCCGAAATCGAGTCGCTGGAGCGCATCTTCGAGGTGCCCGATACCAGACCGCTGAGCGCGAGCGATCTCTCGGCTGTGAATCGAAAGCACGACGACCTGCACGCGCACAGCCCGTGGTTTCGGCTTTGGCAGCGCTACGGGATTTGCTGCCGTGAAACAGACGAGGGTGGGCCGCGGCTAAAGGTCTAGGCCATCCACGGTTAGCGCTTTTGGTCTCTCCGGAATCACCTTCGTAACTTCCCCGAATGTCTCGGTCGCGTTTTAATAAAAGGACTTCTTACATTGGATTTCTTACCGTGAACACTTTGGCGCTGTGCTTCGTTGTGCAATTGGGTCTGGCATTCGGACTCGCGGGGTTGTTTTGGCCCGATAAATTCATGCCTCTCTTCGAAATCCTGATGTTCCCGTGGGCGGCAAGCGGCCCTGCAATTCGGGCCAACGGCATCGCTGCCATTGGATTGTCGCTGCTGCTTCTTGCCGCTTTGCTCATCGGGAAGTGAGTGTAACCTTGGCTTCATGCACGCCATTTCCTCCACCGACCGCATCCTACCGGAGCAGGAGTAAGCGCGGAAAGCGGCATCCCAACTTTCCGTGGCGTTGGCGGACTATGGCGGAATTACCGGATCGAGGAGGTTGCCTCGCCTGCAGCCTGGCGTCGCGAATCCCCAGTTGGTATGGGAGTTCATGGCGATAGGAACGTCCGGCATGGTAGCGCCCGCGGCCAGCTTTGTCGCACAGGTGGAAGGCCGCGCCCAAACCATCTAAGTGGGGCCGAAACCTCCTGCGAACGCCAGCTCGTTTACGGAATGTCATCTGGGCAGAGCGGGGGAGATATTGCCTGATCTTTACCGTGATTGTTGTCTGCCAACTTATTGACATGAAAGAAAAATGGGACACACGTTGGTTACCTTGCCGTAACCAATTTTGTGAGGCATCCTCAGAAACTATGCGGGAAATCGAACAGATTGCGGGTTTGGACTCGTCGGTGAACACTTCCGAGTCGATTTGCGCCCGTGTGGCTAAGATATTCGAAGTGAGAGAAAGCGAAGTAGCGCTGCTGGAGCTCAGCGGCAGCCTGCTGAACTTCCTGTATCCGGTTGTGTTAAGAACGGCGGGTGCGATTCCTATTTCGAGTTCGGCGGTAGCGGCTCAGACTGCGCGAACCAGGCAGGCAGAGATTTTCAACGGTTTTACGCAGGTAAAACACTTCAGTGTTTTTGAATTGGTCAAACTGGGCGATACCGGACTGGACGACCAAGTCATTCAGAAGCTCATGTCTGCCCCCATTCTGGCCAAGAACGGAGAAGTAATAGGCGTGATTCAAGTCTCCCGCAAGGCGCCGCGCCCAGCCGCAGCTGGACCGGATTTTACTCCAGATGATCTACGGAAACTGGAGTCGATTGCCCGCGCCGTCGCAAAATCTCACGCCAAGGGCTTGAGTTTTTCCCAGGCGGCCGGCTAGGCAGTCGGGACGTAGTGGTGGTTCATTTTGAAGGACACACTTCCCCAGCGGCTAAAAGCCGCTATTGATTTTGCGGCAGTTACGGCACGGCTGAAGCCGTGCCCTTTCAAAACAAATTCAAACTGATCCACTCCTTGGGACGCTGACCAGTGGCGGCTGCCCTGCTACACTGCCTCCATGCGCGTCCTGGGGATCGACTGCGGTACCGAATATACGGGCTATGGTGTGGTCGATCTGCTATGCGACGATCGCCTGGTCTGCATCGTGTGCGGCGCGATTAAAGTTTCCCCGCGCGATCCCATGCCGATGCGCCTGTCGCGCATCTCGATTGGCCTGCGGGAACTCATTTCCGAGCACCGGCCCGACCGTGTGGCCATTGAGGATGTCTTTTATGCGGCCAATGTTAAGTCTGCGCTGAAACTCGGTCAGGTGCGCGGCGTCGCCATGCTGGCCGCGGCTTCGGCCGGGCTCGATGTCGCCGAATACTCGCCGCTCTCCATCAAATCCGCGGTAGTCGGGTACGGACGCGCCGAAAAGCACCAGGTCCAGCAGATGGTGACGCGTCTTCTGAATCTCGAGCAGATTCCTGAACCTTCCGACGCGGCGGATGCGCTTGCTATCGCCATCTGCCATCTCCACACGGCCGCGACCTTCGAGCGCCAGAACAGCGCCCCGCAGAGCGCAACCGGCTGATTCCGGCATGCAACTGTGCCTCCGCCTTGGCTGATGCCGTGGCCGGGGACGCGGCTAGCCGCGTCTCTACGGAGGGTATTTCTTGCGGCTGGGTCACGTCGCATTACTGGGTCAAGTTACTCCCGGCCTCGTCCTGAATCCGTCGCGCACCGTGACACTCGTTTGTGCATAAGGGGGTGACGGGCGCCGATTCTCGCGGTATTCTCATTGCACATTTCAAAATAATTCCCGCGCCTCCATATGCAACAATGCGGCGCGGAAAAATACTACAGAGGAATCCATGGGCCTTCCCCGCCTCAGTTCCGCCGCTGTTCTCACGCTTGTGTTGTTCTCATCCATAATGCAGGGCCAGAATGCGGCCTGTGCCTTTGAAACATTTTCTGCGCCCTCCGGATATACCTTTGGCGTTGTTGGGGGAGTGAGCGACGACGGGACGGTGGTCGGCCAGTTGGTGGACAATAAAACGTTGAAATCAGTGGGATTCATGCGATCACCCAGCGGAGTCTTCAGCGAATATGCGGCCCCCAACTCGTCGGTAACGTGGATGAACGGACGCAATGGCAGCGGCGCCAATGCCGGCTATTACCAGGACGCCAAGAATCCACAAAGCCTTCACGGATTCATGCTGCAGGCGGGCAAGATGACAGTTGTGAACTATCCTAAGGCGGCCAACACTTTTCTGTTCGACGTGAATCAATTGGGCGCCGCGGTGGGAAGTTTCAGCGCCAGCGCGATCATAACCAAGGGATTTCTGCTCGCCAACGGCAAATACACAACTATCGCCTATCCCGGTGCGCAGGCAACGTATCCGATGGGCATCAGCGATGCGGGCGCAATTGTTGGATCGTATGCCACCACGGTCCTCAACGGGTTTCTCTGGCAAAACGGGACATTCACTACTATCAACCACAAGAACGCCAAGTATGGAACGGCTCTGTCTGGGGTGAACAAGGCGGGCGTTATCGTTGGCAACCGTTTCTCTGCCGACCGCGGCTTTGCTTTCCTTTATGAGAACGGAACTTTCAAGAACATCGTTTACCCGGGCGCAAACTACACCCTGGCGGGTGGCATCAACAACAATGGCCTGATCTCGGGTGAGATTTTTTTGAACGCCGCGGCTACGGAGACGGTGGGCTATACGGCGACCTGTAAGTAGGCTTGTGGCCCATGCTTTCATGGTTCCCACCCTTGCGCACAAAACGCGCAAGGATGGGGCGCCCGGTTGGTTTGTTCCCCCTTGACACTCCGATTGTCATCCCCAATCATTACTGTGGCCCATGCTGCGTTCATTTCAGATTGCCTGCCTGCTCTTATTTTTTTCGAGTCTTTCCTGTTCGCAAACGGCAACGGCGCCGGTGGTCAGCTTCAGCCTTGATTTCCCCGACTCGCAGCCGGAGCACTACTCGATTCGCGTTCAGGCCGATGGCCGAGGCCATTACCAGTCGAACGGACGCCTGCAGGCCGATTCCGACGAGACAGACACTTTCGAGCTGGACTTCACCGTAGCGGGTGAAACGCGGCAGAAAATCTTTGAACTGGCAGCCAAGGCAGACTATTTTCAGAAGGACGTCGGCTCCCCTCACAAGGGCATGGCGTTCACCGGAAAGAAGACGCTCGGCTACAAAGACTCGCGGCGCAGCGGGGAATCGAGCTACAACTATTCGGCGAAGCCTGCGGTGCAAGAACTGACCACCCTCATGCAAAATCTCTCCGCGACGCTCGAATTCGGACATCGGCTTCAATATGATCGCCACTACCAGAAGCTGGCGCTCGACGAAGAACTTAAACGCATGGAGGAGATGTCCGACAGCAATCAATTGATTGAAGTCACGGCGATTCAAGCGATCCTTGATGAAATTATTGGCGACCAGTCTGTGATCAATGTCACCCGCGCACGCGCGCAACGTTTGCTGGAGCGCGCCGGGGTGCGATGATTGGATGCGCGCGGTTGCAGGAAGAAACTGTTCGGCCCTCGCGGGCTAAAGGCCTGTCTTTGTTGGCCTCGAGCGGGACGGCTGAACAGGCTGCCGAAAAAGTATTTGTCGCGGCAGCGGCTTAAAGCCGCGTCTGAAAATAAGCCACTTATCGCAGCAGTAAACCGCTGCGCCGCCCAAAAGCAAAGACAAACATCGAGTTTTTCCGCAGCCTATTCAGTCGGCCCAGGTACTATCCTGCTGCGGCTTCTTTCTGCTTCACACGAACCACCGTGATCTTGGAAAATCCCTCTTCGAAGGTCGGGGGCCTCAGCTTGCCCGCCATCTTGCGCATGATCTCTTCCGGCACCACGCGGCCGCGGCGCTGGTGGCGTTCCATGCAGACTTCGAGCGGCACGTCGAAGAACACGCCTTGCACGTCGTAGCCGTAATCCTTAGCCAGCTTGATCCAGCTGTGGCGGTCGTGCGGCGTGAGGTTGGTTGCGTCCACGTAATTCATAGGACGCCGCGCGATCAGCCTCGCCTTCAGCATCGAGCGCAGGTTCGAGAAGACCAGATCCTGAAAGCGCTGCTCCTGGGCGTCATCGAAAAGAAGTTCACGCAGCAGATCGCTCGACAGGGGATGAATGTTGTGCCGCTTGAACCACGAACTCTTGCCCGATCCCGGCAAGCCGATCGCGAGAACCACCGTTCCCTTGCTCGGCCGCGTGGTCGCAGGCGCCGCTACGGTGGAGGCGGCCTGGGTGTCCGCGGCCGGCGTCGCGACAGCTTGATCTGACCCGGCTTCTCCGGGCACTGGTTCCGGCGTGGACGCTTCAACTGCAGGAGAGGACGCTGCCGCTGCCGGACGCTGACGGGATCGCCCGCGACCTCCGCGGCTGCGGCGACGGCGAATCGATCGCGCCCCAGACTCAGCGGCCGATGCTGCGGATGCGGCACCGGTCGCCGCGATGGGTTCAGGCGCGGGTTCAGGGGCCGATCTCGACTCCTGGCGCGACGCAGCTGCGGGAACCTCAGCGGAAGCCGCCGGTGTCGGGCTGGGCTCATCGTCATAAAACCGGGGTTGCAAGGGTTCTGGCCCCTTGGCTACCTCTTTGGTGGAGGTAGAGGCGTCGGCGGGCTTCTTGCGGCGCTTCAAGCGCTCGCTCATCCATTTGCGCATATAGCTTGCTTGTAGCATACCTGTGCACGATGGGGCAATCGGCGGCTGGTGGCGGCAGGGATACTGGGTTAAACATCGGGCCATCGGGTGATCGGGTGATCGGGCGAATCGGGTCATCGACTCGATTGGGCGATTCTAAGTTCAAATGCCTTTGACTTTCGATCAACCGGTCACCCGATGGCCCGATCACCCGATACAATAAACCCATGAATCCGACGCATCCTGAAACTCTGCCTGTTGCTGCCGGCCAACTTCCGGCCGTGCCGCTGACTATCGAAGGCTACGCCACGCTTCACCAGATGATGCGCTTTCGCTGGACTGTCTGGCGCTCCACTGCCGAAAGCGTCCGGCGCGAGATCGCCAACGAGGCCGCACAACTTCTCGGCGGGATGGAAACGAAATCCGAGGGACAGTCGGCGCTTTTCTCGTTGCTCGGACACAAGGGAGACCTGATGTTGGTCCACTTCCGCGAGAGCTTCGACCAACTCAATCAGGCCGAGCTTGACTTGGCGCGCTTGCGGCTTACCGATTTTCTGGAGCCCACGACTTCGTATTTATCGGTGATTGAATTGGGACTTTATGAATCGTCGCTGAAGACCTACAAGGCGCTCGCCGAGCGCGGCGTGGAACCACACTCGGAGGAATGGAAAAAGGCGATCGAGGAGACCGTCGCGCGCCAGAAAGAGGCGATGAAGCCGCGCCTGTTTCCGGCTATGCCGCCGAACCGCTACCTCTGTTTTTATCCCATGGACCGCCGCCGCGGCGAAGATAAGAACTGGTATATGCTCCCCATGGAGGAACGCCAGCGCCAGATGAATGAGCACGGGCTGGTCGGACGCCGCTATGCCGGGGAAGTGAAACAGATCATCACCGGATCGATTGGGTTCGACGATTGGGAGTGGGGTGTGGATCTCTTTGCCGACGATCCGCTGGTTTTCAAGAAACTGATTTACGAGATGCGCTTCGACCACGTCAGCGCGGTCTATGCGCTGTTTGGAAGCTTCTATATAGGATTGCGCTGTCCGGCAGATCGTTTGCATGATTTGCTGGAGGGAAAGTTGCCGGGAAGAGCCATTGAATCATTGAATCATTGATTCATTGAGGTATTGACGTATTGAATGTTTCGGTTCGATGATTCAAAGGGTAAATGGTTCAATGCCTCAATGATTTAAAGCGAAACTCGTGGTGCTTCATATCCACGCGTGCCCCGCGGAAGGTCACACCTTCCATGCGGAGGCGGAATTTTTGTTCGGCGGCATGTTCTCCGCGCAACTTGATGGCACCGCCGGAGCCGACCACGCGGTGCCATGGCAATCCTGGAACCTGTTGCAGGATGCGGACGACCTGACGCGCGGCCCCGGGCCAGCCCGCCGCTTTGGCGATGGCGCCGTAACTGGACACAGTCCCCGGCCGCAGGGCGCGAATGCAACGCACGACGCGGGCGCGCTGATTTTGCCGTATGCGTGTCACGGAACTGTTTCTCGAACGTTTTCCAGAACTCATTCCCGAACCTCTCGATGAATCGGAACTGGGTTTCCGTCTCATGGGATGCCGGGAGGGAAATCATGTTAATTTAGAGGTACCATACAAAATTTTACACGTGGCTGCAAAACCTCAGAATACGATACGTGCATCCCATGTTCTTGCTCGCCACCAGAACTGCCTTTTGGAGAATACTATGTTGCGTTCGTCGAAGTTCCTGCCGCTCTCGTTCGCCCTTGCAATTTTGGCGCTTGCGAATCTGACCATGTTCGTGGGCTGCAGTTCCAGTAATGCGCAGGCCCGCTTCGTCAACGCTATCCCGGATTCCGTCTCTACCTTGGATTTCGACATTGATGGAACGAAGGAGTTTTCCTTAGCGTTCCCCCAGGCGTCGGGGTCAACCTATATTGGTATACCTGCCGGTACTGACGCGATCGAAGGCTTCGCCGCGGGCAGCACTACGGTTGCCTTCCCGAGCCAAAACGTTAGCATAGGCGCGGGCTCGGATACTACGTTGGTTGCGACTGGATTTCTGAGCGGCAGCGTTACGATCCTGAATCCCGTTGACAACAACACGGCGCCGGCAGATGGCAACGTCAATTTCCGTGTCATTGATGCATCGCCCAGCGGACCCGGCAGTGTGGATGTTTGGATTCTCCCGAACGGCAACAATGAAAGCCCCACTAATACGGCCCCCACGATCTCTAGTCTTTCCTCTCCTTCAGCACCCACGACCGCAACCAGCGGCTACATAACGATTCCTTATAATTCCAACGGTCTAGGTTACAATTTGTACGTGGCTCCCCACGGGAGCACCACGGCCCTCTTCAACGGTAACCCCATCACCGCCGGCAGTTTATCCCTCGGCACGGTTCGCACCATAGTGCTGGTGGACGGTAACAATACCATCAGTTCGACGCCCATAGTGTTGAGTGACGTCAATTAACCACAGAGCGCGTCAGTCGCCCTGGAAGCTTTACAAAGAAGAACCGGGCCTCGACCGGGAGCCCGGTGCGCCACTTGGCAAGCTGCTAGAATCCTTGTTGCTCACCACCAAATGGCCCTTTTGGAGAAATTAGGGATGTCTCGTTTGCTGAAAGCCCTGCTCCTCATACTGCCCCCGGCAGCTCTGGGCCTCTTCGCCGCCGGTTGTGGTTCCAGCACCCCGACGCAGGCTCGTTTGGTCAATGCCATCCCGGACACTGCTCAGTACGGAACCGCCCTCGATTTCGAGATCAACGGAACGAAGGAATTTACCGATATACCCTTCCAGGGTTATCTGCCGGTATCGGGCTATTCCAGCGTGCCTGCGGGCAATGCCACAATTGAAGGGCTTGAAACGGGCACGGCTACCGAGGCCTTCAACTCGCCCGTTACCTTAGGCGCCGGGTCGCAGTACACCTTGGTTGCGACTGGATTTGCCACCAACACCAGCAAAGTTGCTATCATTCCTGCGCTCGACAACAACAATCCTCCCTCTGCGGACAAAGTGGAATTCCGCGCGATTGACGCATCCCCGAGCGGACCGGCGGCGGTCGATATCTATATCCTCCCCGCCGGGTCCAGCGGACCCCTCACGCCTCCAGCTACCATTGCTGACCTTGCCTACAAGAGTACGAGCAAATACGTAACCGTTGCGTTCAATCCTTCGATCAACGGGGGGCCGAACTATACGATGTATGTGACCGCGACCGGGACCACGACGCCGATCCTTATTACCCAGAGCCTGAGTGCCGGCTCCTCGTCACAAGGATCAATCCGAACTCTGGTGTTTACGGACCAACAGAACATCAATCAATTGAATCCGTTGGCCATCGTGCTGGATGACCTCAATTAAGGAGAGTTTAGGATGTCTGGCTTGTTGAAGGCGGTGCCGCTGACTTTGACCCTGGGGGCCTTGGGGGCCCTGGCGACCCTATGCATCTTCGCCGGCAGTTGCGGCTCTAATGCTGCAGCGAACATTCGTTTCGTCCACGCCATCCAGGACGCCCCGCCTCTGGATATCGATATCACCGGGTCGGACGTCAACAACGTGCAGGAATTTACCGACATCGCTTTCCTCGGTGTTCAGCCGAACCAACCGGGTTACACCAGCGTGCCTTCAGGGAATGACACGGTCAAAGGGGTGCTGACCGGGACAACGACCCAGGTATTCAGCTTCAGCGCGGGTTGGAGCAGCGCGACGAACTACTCCGTGATTGCGACTGGATTTTCGCAAACCGGCACTAACGGCAGCAACGTCGTCCCGTTGTCGATTCCCGACAATATCCCGGCGCCGCCCGAGGGCGATGTTGCCTTTCGCGTCATCCACGCATCGCCCAGCGGGCCCGGCAGCGTGGATGTTTATATCGAACTGAACCCAAACAATGGTCCCGGGCTTCCAATCACGATTCAGGGCCTTAACTACACGCAGGCCAGCAAGTACGTCTTCTTTGCCTTCAACCCCAATAATGCCACTACTCCCCCCGGCTATACGGTGTATGTGACGGCATCGGGCAGCCTGCAACCGATCATCAGCGAGCCCATCTCTCCGTCAACGACTGGAGCGGTGCGGACTCTGGTGCTCACCGACGTGCAGGATGGAAAGACCATGAATTCGTCGTTTCTGGAGTTGTCCGATGTGAATTGATTGCTGGCAGGGCTTGCCCGATTTCCCGTAGAGACGCGGCTAGCCGCATCTCCGCCAGCAGCTAACCCTGCATCGGAATCTCAGGAGCTACGCCGCATCTTTTTTGAACGACTTTGCGGCTGCTTCTTCGTTGTCGAACACTTCAAAAATAGTAAGAAGCTTCGTGATCTGAAGAAGGTCGCCAACGCGCTGGCTCAGGCTTGCGAGCTTCACGGCGCCGCCGGCATTGCGGGCAGTGGTGAACAGAGAAACCAGCGTGCCCAGTCCGCCGCTGTCAATGTAGTTAACTTCGCGCAGATTCATGACCACCCTGGGGCTCTGGGCCAACAGCTTCTTGACCATGTCGCGCAGGCTGGCTGACTCTTCGCCGAACACCAGGCGGCCGCTGCAATCCACCACCAGTACGCCCTCCAGCGATCGAGTACTCATTCTCAGTTGCATAGCGGCTGCTCCCTATTCGCAGTAAAAACTCGATGCAAGAGCGTACGCCGCTTGCCCCGGCCACTGCAAGCGCCGTCTACAGACGCGGAGTGCACCGCCTTAAGGGACGCTTTACCGGGGAACGACCGCTGGAACGCGGAACCTCAGCCCTTCAGGTAGGGCAGCAGTTCCCGGAAGGCGGGCGCGCCCGACGAACGCAGCAGCTCGTAGATCATCATTTCAGTCGAGGAGAGAATAGCTCCGGCGGCGCGCATGCGATCGAGACCGATGCGCCAGTTCAATTCTGTTCTGGAGCTGACAGCGTCGGATGCGACATGCACCAGATAGCCTTCACGCAGTGCTCCGAGTGCAGTCTGCATCACGCAGATGTGGGTTTCCATGCCGCACAGCAGCGCGGTGGTCCGCTGGCCGGGCAGGCGCTTCAGCAGAGAGCAGAATACGTCGCTGCCGAAACAGGAGAAGGTCAGTTTGTCGATGGGGGGATTATTGGGCAACATGGACGCTATCTCGGGGACGGTGTTACCCAAACCCTTCGCGTATTGCACGGTCACCATGGCTGGGATTTTCAGAATTCCAGCCAGGCGAATCAGCAGTTGTACATTTCGCACCAGCCGTTCTTTTTCCCAGATCGGCGGCAGCAATTTTTCCTGCACATCGACGACTAGGAGAGCGCATTGCTCCGGCTCCAGTGGACGGCGCGCCATCTCGGCGTAATCGGTTTCCATTGGGGTGATGTTTCCAGTGAACGATCCGGGAATACTTCTTAAAAGCGTTTCGCTGCTGGGCATGGCAACTCCTTGTGACGCTGCCAGAGATTCTAACTCGGGATTGTCGAGATTGTTACTGCCGTCGACCCAAGCTACTGGTGGGGCGTGTACTCGCGCGCGGCGGGCGAGGACGCCCGTCGCTCCACTAACCGCGTTTTGCGGTCTTCGCGAAATGGTTTAGAATCGCGGTACAGCCCGGTCGTTCAACGGTAGGACTGCAGCCTCTGGAGCTGCGTATCGGGGTTCGAATCCCTGCCGGGCTGCCAGGAAACTTCAGGTCTTAGGTGGCAGGTCGCAGTAAAAACCAGGCAGTTTACGCTTCTTGGCTGAACCCTCGGTTGTTCTCAATTCTTAATTCGAATTGTTTTCTGGTCCGGCGGATGGATCGGTCAGTGCGATCAATTTTCCGGGTGGGTACTCTTCAGGGGTGAGTGGACTGCCGGGCTCGGGATTGACGATAGTCAGCACTTTGCCACTGAGAGTTCCCCGGATGACGAGGCGGTCACCCTCGATCGCGACAACCCGGTATTGTTCGTCGAAGATGGACATTCCTCACTCCGATAACACGCTTCGGGAACAGCCTCCTGCAACAGCTTCCGATGACTGGCTTTGATGCGCGATCCGATAGCGGCGATGCTTTGCTCCGCGACAAGAAGATGTTAGTGGTGTCCTGATTCCCAGCGCGGCGACGGCAGCGCCGCCGTCCCGGCGGCTGTCCGGCGGGCGTCACGCCCGCGCCGAGGACGCCCTCGGGACAGCCGGCAACGATGCCCGTGCTACTAATGCAACCACCCCTGCTGAGTCAGGACACCATCAAGATGTTGACATACTTGACAATGGCCGCTTACACGCCTAGTATAAAGACTGAACCAGCAGCTTTTCTTACTCTTTCAGGTCTTCTGAGTTAGCCTATCTGAAAACTGACTTCTCTTCGATTGCCGGGAGGAGTTCGAATCAAGAGTTCGAATGAACGACACTCGCGATCCGCTGGGGATCTGTTCGACAGCAAACCCAGGCTGATCGAGGTTCGTGTGGCGCGATAAGACGGTCACCCGGATCGAAGAATGCCGACCGGAGACCTGGAAGGAATCATGAAAAACATTAAGTTTGTCGTAAAAGTGAACCGCGGCGGCGCTCATGCTCCTCAATATGTGCTGCGGGTCGATCGCGTTCCCATCCAGACCACAACCGACCGCAAGCTGGCCCTGGTGATGGGGAGATTTACGGCGGAAGACGCGGTCAAGTCCATGCAGAATTCCCACTGCAACCCGGAGTTGGTGTCGGTACGGGTCAGTGCCTAGCATTTCTGGTTGAGCTGGGTCCTTCCTTTATTGGACTGCACTGCAGATGGCAGCGCCCTCGGCACCGTGGGCTAGCTCGCGTTGCGGGCTATCCATAGACGTTGGAATCGGAGTCAGCGCCCTCAGTTGGTCTAACTCTGTCTGCAGGCCTTTGGTATCTCCCTGGTCTTTCTTCGGATCGATCTTGTTTGCATTGATCGAATCTGCGTCGATCGAAGCCGATGAATGGGAATAAAAATCCAAAATATTGGCGCGCAGTTCGGTAGATGTGCCCTCGAATTTCTTTTCTGACAACTGCTGCAGCAACTTTGCGTAGGTTTGGTCGGCCAGAGAGTATTCCCCGATCTGAGTCACTTTGCCATCGTCAAGATCGCAATTGGTGAGGCGCAGCGAATCGGCGTGCACCTCTTGCAGGAAACTCCGGTACTGGTCGACCGTGGAATTGATGCTCTTGAAATACATGTCTTCGGTCTGCGCCGTCGGGTTGTTGAAGCCCAGTCCCTTGAAGGGACCAATTCTCGGCATGAATCGCAAAAACACAGCCAGAATGCGGGCGCCGATGCCAGGTTTGGTGTAGTCCTTCCCCCACTCTTTTTCGTAGGCGGAGCGGGAAAGACGATAGAGGAATTTCTTCTTTGCGAAATCGGGCTGCTCGCGCATCATGTCTTTCTGATGGGTCTTGAGCGCCACCTGAGTCATCTCCGGAATAAGAAGGCTGACGGCGAAACGATAGGAGCCAATGGCGAGATCCTCGTGCGCGACCACATCCTTCAATTCCAATCCGTAGATCATGGGAAAGGCCCGCTCGAGTAAGGGCTTTGAAACTTGAAACCCGATGAAATCGTGATACTGCTGCGAGGCGTAGCGGTTTTTCGCCACCTGGATCATGTCGAAGCCGAACTCGGTTTTCAAGTGCGCGGTTTTGTCCTCGGCGTAGGTCACCGACTTCCCGTACTTCGCCCGCAGCTTCGGATACTCAATAGCCACGGCCTGGTTCACGGCCGGGTGACCGGTGATGTCGGACGAATAGTGTGCCAGCGCGCCCAGGGCGAAGGCATACTCATTCACATCGTTGCTCTGCCGCAACAACTCGAGCACAAAATCTCCGGTGCGAACATAATGCGCCAGGTCGCTGAATTCCTTGCTGCCAAACGGGTAGTAACCCAGGTCCTGGATGACGGCGCCCCCATAGGCGTAGGCATGAGCCTCTTGGATCTGGTCGTCGGTCAGTCCGGGAAATCTCTTGAGCAGCAGAGGGCGGATTTCATCGGACCAGAGCAGATCGACAATTTCCTCGTGGGTCAAAACCGAGTAAGCGAGCGAAATGCCGCTGCTCAGCACGATGAACAGAAGGACGGCAACGGTTCGGGTTGCTACCAGATGCCAATGGGCGGCGACCGCGTGACGCGATGATCGTGAATTTCGTGGACCGCTCAGGTTGTCGATCATTTTGGCGATTATCTTGGTCAGCATTCCGTCGCGATGCCGGGGGAGAGTGTACATTAACAAACCAGTCCTTACCTGCATCCTACATGGAGTATGCAAATGCCTCTGCCCGCTCCGCTGCGCATAATTTTCGTTGTCGTCAATGTTTTAGTCGTGATCACCTGCGTATCCTGCGCGCGGCAGCAGGATGGGCTTTCCGCGGTTCCCCCGGTTCCGGTTCCGGTGGAAATGGCCCATTTCGAAAATGTGTTCGTGGTTGTCGAGGAGAATCAGAACTTCGACGAGGTGATCGGGAACACAAAAGATCTGCCTTTCCTGAACACGCTGGCTGCAAAGTACGGCGTGGCCACGAATTACTACGCGAATACGCATCCTTCGCTGAACAATTATTTCTATTTGACGGCCGGACGCAGCGGCACGCGATCGCCGTGGGTAGGGGGCATGGCTGACTTATTCCCCGGCGAGGTAGCAGGAGACAATATCGCCAGCATTCTTTCAGCGAACGGTAAAACCTGGAAAGCATACGCGGAAAGTTTGCCGCGGGCAGGCTACATCGGCCCCGATCAACTTCCGTATGTGAAGCGGCATAATCCATTCGCGTATTTTGAGAACGTCCGGCATGGCGGGGTTGCCTCGGGGCGACCTTTACCAGCGGCCAATATCGTCCCTTTTGACAGTTTCGCCGATGACTTGAAGCACGACACGCTGCCCGATTACTCCTTCATCGCGCCCAACCTGTACAACGACGGGCACCACGATCCGGTAACCCATCGGAGTGCGCCTTGTGGAGATCATCAAGCCTTGCAATCGGTCGATGGCTGGCTGAAGACCAACATCGACCCCCTGATCAAATCGGACACCTTCAAACGCGGCGGGCTTCTGGTGATCGTCTGGGATGAAGGATGTGAAACCGGGCCTAAAGCGGATTGGAGATACGATCCAAGCCGGCCGAGCATCAAAGGCGGTGGACATATCCCCGCCCTGATCATCAGTTCTCGAACCCCCGCCGGCACCACCCGCGACGGCCTCTATCATCACGAAAGTGTTCTGCGGTTGAGCCTGCGCGCGCTCGGAGTCGAGCAATTCCCCGGCCGCGCCAAGACAGCTCCTGACATGGACGGCTTTTTCAGCGCCAAGGCAAAATGAGCGCGAGCGTTGAGTGGGGCCCGCGCCAAAAGCTATCAGCGTTAACGGGCTCAAACTCGGCCGAGAACCAGGAGAATGACAACGATCACGAGGATCAGTCCCACTCCTCCAGTCGGGGCATAACCCCAGTCTCGACTATGCGACCATCTTGGTAGCACACCAAGAAGAGCTAAGATCAAAATCACGATCAATATAGTTCCAAGCATATTTCACTCCTTTTCGTCTGCACTGAGACGACGTTCAACGTCACTAACCACAGGGCGCGACTCTAACTTGTTTTGTCTCCAGAGCAGCGCACCCGATCCTCAAGCTGCATACCGAGAACAACATCGGGGGAGAGCCAGCCTTGTTTATAGGGGTTCCGCTGTCTTCTTACTGATCAAAACTGCTCAGTGTGAAGAAAAGGGTCGAAAGGCGCGGTTGGCGCCCCTTGTGGGGAAGGCGGGTGATGATAGCAGGTGCATCGTATTTCCAGTCCAGCGCGACGCGCTTCGATCGCTGTATACCGCGCGAGAAAAATGGCGCGAGTCCACGAAGTGGACCCGCACCAATCTAGAGTTAATCGACTTTCCTATACGTAAGCTAGGCGACGCGATGTGTCGTGTCGACCCGTGCCGGCTACTGACGAGGCTCTTCTTTGCCGCCAGGGGATTTTTTCTCAGGAGCGCTTTCGGGGCGAGCCTCCGGACGAGGTGCAACCTGTTGGCGAGGGGCAGGCTGTGCCCGAGCTGCAGTCGTTTGACGAGGAGCGCTCGCGGGACGGGGCGTTGCCTGTTGACGAGCTGCGGGCTGCGCATGAGTTGGCTTATTCTCCGTGGAGCGACTAGCCGATGGCTTATTCGCGGCCGCCTTGTTCTCATTCGAGCGGGTAGCAGCTGCTTTATTCGCGGCCGCCTTGTTCTCATTCGAGCGGGTAGTGGCCGCTTTGTTCGCGGTCGCCTTGTTCTCATTCGAGCGGGTAGCAGCTGCTTTGTTAGCGGCCGCCTTATCTTCTGTGGCCTTGTCTTCTGTGGCCTTGTTTTCGGCTGCCTTATTCTGGACTGCCTTATCTTCAGTGACCTTACTCTCGGCTGCCTTATTTTCGGGTGCCTTGTAGGGTGCTCCCGGCTCTTTGGCCGCTACCACGCCGGAACCGCTAAACTCCGCAGGCTTCGCTGTTGCGGCAATTGCCGGACGCCCCTGGTTCACCGACGCCAAGAGCGCGTGGTTGGAGCTGGCAGCGTGTACATGCTGCGTTTGCAGCGCGGTTGGCGACGTATGGCGCTCGTGTGCCGCCGTCTCCTCCGCTGCGGTCGGGCGGGCGTTAATTCCACCATTGCCCCCGTTATAGCTGACATGGTTCTCCGCGGTCTCGTTGATCACGGTCTTGCTGTAGACATTGGTAACATTCGTGACGTTAACGTTATTTACGGAGCGGTTGTAGTAGAAACCCCCGTTATTCCAATATCCGCCTCCATAGCCGACGCCGCCGTAGCCGAAGCCGTAGTTGACGCCACCATAGAAGCCGACACTCTGACCCCAGTAGCCTTCATTCCAAGCGAACGCGTTGCCGCCCCAACCCCAGTAACCGGGAGTCCAGAGCAAGCCAACGGTCGGCGGCTCGACCCACGTGCCTGGCACCCAGAAGTAGCCTTCGTCGCCATATGACCAGTAGCCCGGCGTCCACAAGTAACCGGCGGAGGGGCACATGGGTTGGGTGTAAATGGGGAGAGCGGGCGGAGCGATCATGACCGACACGCCGAATTGCGCCAACGAGCTGGCGGGTACGGCCAATATCAGAAAAGCTAGCAATAGCAAACGGACTTTGCGCATCTTAAACCACCTTGCCTGATCATCCGTCGATTGCCCGCTTGTACGTTGCTGCTGCGGGCTGCGCAGATGAACGGCGAATCGCGTCGATGCAAGGATTCCACGGAGGCAGGGCCCAGTCTGAGCACTACTGCTCACTTTTCGTGAATACTCGCGTTGATCTGCTAAACGACTGGTCGTGAGATCTCATCTTGCAGCCGTAAGGAAAACCGGCGCGGGCCCTAAGGAGGGGCGCCGCGCCATTCATCGCCGTTCATCATGGTTAAGCTCGGTAAGTCCCAGGCGACACCGAACGAACTGGCTATAACGTGAAACTGAGTGCCAGGTTAACGCCGGGGTAGCTCGCGTTGCATAGGTAATAGACGCCGTTTATCTCCACAACAAAAACATCTTGCGTGTAGAGCCAGTTGCTTGGCCACGCGTCAACGAATCCGAACGTATAGCCTCCGTATTGGAAACGGCGATTGCGGTAGTCGGTCTGGCTGACGCGAAACGAATGTTCCCGTCCAAAATTGGCCTTGAAACGGTCCGCGGGAATGCCGCCACCACCATTACCTCCGGCGCGCTGCGCTTGCTGTGCCGGCTTGGCCTGCTGCTGGGCGTTCTTCTCTTCCTGCTTGGTGTTCTTGTCAGCCGCTTGACTGTTCTTGTCCTGTTGCTGCGTGTTCTTCTCTTCCTGCTTGGTGTTCTTGTCTTCCTGCTGCGCATTCTTCTCGTCTTGCTTTGCGGCTGGTTGCGCTTTTTCTTCAGGCTTGGCATTTTGTTCTTCCTGTTGATCGCGCGGTTCTTGAGCGTACACCGGAGCCGCGGCTACGAGGGTCAAAGACAGAGCTGCTAGGGTCATAAGTCCAACTAGTTTCATGTGTGTTGCCTCCATTGTTGTATCGTCAACTACGCTTGCTCTATTGCAAGCTTCCTGTGGTCGCGTTAACCGGGCTGCCGATGGCTTCGCCGGAAACGAGAAGTTCCACTCTCCGGTTCTGCTGTCGCCCGGAAAAATTATCGTTGGAGGCTACCGGCAACGTGTTGCCGAAGCCTCTGGCCGAAACCGAATTCGTCAATACCCCTTCTTGCACAAGGTAATCGCGGACCGATCCGGCTCGATTCTCAGACAGTGTCTGATTCATTGCATCGCTGCCCACATTGTCGGTATAGCCGCCGACTTCAATATTGAGCATCGGGTAGGCGAGCAGAATACCGGCGACTTTCGCCAGCTTTTCCCGCGCACCCGGCTTCAACGAGTATTTTCCGGTGTCAAACAAAACATCGGACATGCTGACGATGAGGCCGCGTGCGCTGTCCCGTGTCTGAAGAATGGAATTCAACTGCTCAGACAAGCGCGTCCGCAGGGTGGCTTTGTCCGTCTCCGCCTGCTGCGTGGCAGCCAGGGCCCGCTGTGCGGCTACACGAGACTGCTCTGCATCCGCTTGGGCGCCAGCGAGCGCAGTGGCTGACGACGCCTGGCTGTCCGCCATATCGGACTTCGCTTGCGCGGTCGCCGATTGTGCGGCTGCCGCGTCGGCGCGGGCCTGGGTTGCGTCGGATTCGGCCTGAGTCTTGGCGGCGTGGGCACTTTGCGCGTCCAGTTCGGCCTGGGTTTGGGCTGCCTCAGCTTTCGCGGTGTCGGACTCGGCTCGCTCTTTCTGCCGAATCGCATGATCAGCCTGCCCTTGTGCTTTCGCCTGAGCATCCGCTGAGTCCTGACGTTCGTTTGTGAGTCGTACCTCGTCGAGTTTCTTGACCGCGATCTCGCGCGCATCTTCGGACGTCTGCACTGCCTCGCGAGAAACCGCGATTAGCGGCTTAGTGTCGAGGTGTTTTCGGGTGGCATATTCGTCGGCATTGTTCATCAACTCGACAGCGTGCTGGTAGCTGGTGCTGGCGTACTGCTCGGCGCCCTCGGATTGAGCGATGCGCAGGGCATTGCGGGCTTCGAAGAATTCCAGCGGCAATCTGGCGTTCAGAACCACAGGGTCGAACTTGTAGCCGGTGGGAATGTAGCCGCCGCGCTCCATCAGTTCGTACTTGGCGTTGACCGCCTCGGCGGTGCCCTTGGTGCTCTCGCGAACTACATTCTCCAGCACAACCACGTTGCTAGGCTGTCGGACGGCGTAATAAGGTTCCGCGGTGACGATCAGAGCGAAAGCCTGAAGGTCGGTGGTCACGCGCAGCTTGCTGCGATGATTGTCGCCGACCAGCACCTCGCCCAGATTGACCGCCCGGCCTTCGGGAGAAATCGCCCACAAAACATAGGTCAGGTACTCATTACCGAATGTCGTCGGTCTCTGCAGGTCGCCGAATTCCGCATCGACTTCAATCGATCCACGGCGGCTGTTTACCTTAGCTTCGCCGTTCGCGGAGGGCATTAAGGCCGTGCCCGCGAAGTCGAGCTTGGAAGCTCCGCTGCGATGCTCGTAGTTGACGGCATCGACGCTCCGACTGACAACGTTCACTCGAAATGTCGGCGTCGAACTCATGGGCTCGACGACCAGGTTTGTTTGACGATTGGTTTGAGCAAATGCGCTCAAACTAAGGGTGATTCCGACAGCTAGAAAAAACTTAATCTTCACACTATCTCCTTGGGCAGAAACCTGCCCGGGTTACGCTATAACTTTCGTTGGCGGCCCGGCGATCAGTTTCAATGAACGATCGCTTGCCAGATCGTCATCCCTTCCCAAGGCGGATATTGGGAAGAGAATGGAACAACCCTGTGACATTGAGAATCCACAGGACCACGGCAATGACCACGATGCCATTGAAAATCGACTTGATGGTCCCTTGCATGGGAATGTAGCGATTCACCAGCCACAGGAGGACACCCACCACGATGAGAACTTCCAGGAGTTGAATTAACGGCATGATCTTGTGCCTTGACCTTCCTTTGTTAGTGGGCCGACGCCTCTTATGCGGTCTGAGGTGTTGCCCTAATCTCGATGTCCGAGACTTCTTAGGGTCGAATCGTGTTCCGCCGCGAAGTTTTCGCGGCGCACACACAAATGAAGAATGCCGATTGGCTGGATGTGGTCGCTTTTGCCGTGGCTTGATGAGATTGGCAGCGACCTAACAATTAAGAGCTACGAATCAGCGTTCGCGGCTCCGTCAACACACTCAGTGAAAATAGAATGACAGGTCGGGGAATTCGCGTCTGAGCAAGATAGCTCACATTCAGCAACAGGTGATGGCTGCCATCCGCTCAGACCGCCTGTTCCTTCCTCGAAGTAGCCAACCGACGCAAAACACAAGGCGGTCAATATTAACCAGTTAGTTCCGGTTATCTGTGCCATAGTGGTAGAAGGAGTTCACGGGACGCTGCGGCTTGGCGACTGTTCTTCGACGAGGGCTATGCAAAAACGCAAATGTACGGACTGCGGTGGAGAGTTGGTTCTGGCGGTGCGCGCGAGCCAATCGCAGAGCACAAATGACGGTCCGGGCCTGGTGAGCGCGTTTACCAGTTGGCGATGCGGAACGTGCGGCTCGGCTTTCACGGCAGCGCAACTTCGCGACGACAGGCGCGAACGGGCGAAGACCGAAACCGCATGAGGGTTCTGGCAAGTTCTGCAGCGAATTACGTCTGAACTAGCAAGGCCGGCGACGTCTTACGGATGATCTCCGAAAGTTGACGCCGGTCGGGCTTCAGCAGTTCAGCGACGCGGTCTTTGTTCACTTGCGCGACGGTGATTTGGCCAATTTCAGTATGCACATCGGAGAAGATTCCTGCGCTCTTCATCCTTTGCGTCTGAAATTCGTTGTCCTCGGTCGGGGTAACGTAATGCACCGCGCTGGCGTTGTAGCGGTGGATCAGGAACAGTTGTGTGACGGTCATCAAGCGCTTCTTGCGCACCGGCGGAAGCGTATTCTGGTCGCGAATGGAGAGGACGTGGCGTCCGCGCCGATCCTGGATATAGCCGAAGAACACGTTGGCCAGCTTCTCCCCGCTGGGCCGATTAAAATTGGACTGATTAACACTGGGCTGATGAACGCTGGACTCACTCAGCTCGAGTAGCTCTGAACCGGCCGTGTGCGGACGCAACTGGACGCGAATTCTTGCCGCATAGTCGCTGTGCTTGCTCCACTCCGCGAGCCATTCTTCGAGCAATTTGGTCGGGACCTCTGGTCTGGACCAGATGCTGAAATTGAGAAGTGCGCGCACCAGTCCAGCGGCTTCATCGGGCACCTGGCCGAGCGGATAGCTGGCCAAATCCGGGCCTGGATCTTCGGCCACTGATCCTTTGGCGGATGTTGCCCAGCCGCCCAGATAGATGCCTTCCATGATAGATGCCTTCCATCTCGATCCGCTTCATCATCACCGCTTGGCCCGGCGAATAGGGGCCGAAGGTGGTGATCTGCTTGCCCTGTTCGAAGAGTTCGCGCAGCCGCGCGTAGAACTCCTCAGCCGCTCGCCGCGCTACGTCGTAGTCACCGGAGATGGTGCCTGCTCGGCAACCTGGCGCGGGGAGTAGAGACGGATGATCTCGTCGAATCGGGGGCTCGCGAACCATTCTTGTGTAGCCGCGACCTGTTGCTCGAACATCGTCATCGTGGTTTTCCTGGCTGTCGGTGCTAATCAAGACTTTACTTTACGCCTCTATGGTATTGGTATTCTTTTTTGCGTTTCGGCGAAGCCGTGTTTGCGTTTATCCCGCTGCCCACAGTATTTTGCGCCTGCAAAGGGCGCGCCGAACGACTATGATGTTGTGCTATGAACCCGACTATTGCTGAGAACAAGTCCAATTCTGTCGACAGCCAAGCGCTAAGCCCAAAGCAGATCGAGGCGGGCGTTCTTACCCCGGAAGCCCGGGCATTCCTGTTGAAACTTGCGGCTCGGTTCGAGCCTCGGAGGCAGGATCTGCTGGCGCGGCGGCGCACCGTCCAGCAGGGAATCGATCAAGGCAAGTTTCCAGACTTTTTGCCGGAAACGGCTGAAATTCGGCAGCGCGAGTGGAAAGTGGCGCCGATCCCCAAGGATTTAATGGATCGCCGGGTGGAAATTACCGGGCCGGTCGACCGCAAGATGATTATCAACGCTTTGAACTCGGGCGCCAATGTTTTCATGGCCGACTTCGAGGACTCGAATTCGCCGACCTGGAGCAACAATATTGAGGGCCAGCACAATCTGCGGGATGCGATTCGGGGAACCATCCAGTACGTGAGCCCGGAGGGAAAGCAGTATCAACTGGGCCCCAAGCTGGCGACGCTATTCGTGCGTCCCCGCGGATGGCACCTGGACGAGAAGCATTTTTTGGCGGAAGGGAAGCCGATTTCGGCGTCGCTGTTCGATTTTGGCCTGTTCTTTTTTCACAACGCCAAAGCCTTGGTGAGCAAGGGCACAGGCCCTTACTTCTACCTGCCGAAGATGGAGAGCCATCTGGAAGCGCGGCTGTGGAACGACGTGTTCTGTTTTGCTCAAGACGAACTGGGCATTCCACGCGGATCGATTCGCGCCACCGTCCTGATCGAAACTATTCTGGCGGCGTTTGAAATGGACGAGATCCTTTACGAATTGCGCGACCATTCGGCGGGACTGAATTGCGGGCGCTGGGACTACATTTTCAGCTTCATCAAGAAATTTCGCGCGCATCCTGAATTCGTGCTGCCGGATCGGTCGCTGGTCACGATGGAGACGCATTTCTTGAGCTCCTACGTGGAATTGCTGGTGCAAATCTGCCACCGGCGCGGCATTCACGCAATGGGCGGAATGGCGGCACAGATTCCGATACGAAACGATGCGGCGGCCAACGAAAAGGCGCTGGAGAAAGTGCGGCGCGACAAGATTCGCGAAGTGCAGGCCGGCCATGACGGGACATGGGTCGCGCATCCGGGGCTGGTGCCGATGGCAAAGGAAATTTTCGACAAGTACATGCCCGAGCCGAATCAGATTTCCGCAAAACGATCGAACCGCACAGTCGCCGCGAAAGATCTGCTGGAGGTTCCCAAAGGCGATATTACCGGCGAAGGATTGCGCTGGAACATCGACGTAGGGCTGCAGTATCTGCACTCCTGGCTGCAGGGTTTGGGCTGCGTCCCCATTTACAACCTGATGGAAGATGCGGCGACGGCGGAAATCTGCCGCGCCCAGGTATGGCAGTGGATCAAACACGGCGCGCACTTGAAAGATGACCGGGTAGTGACGGAGGCCATGGTAAAGGAGATCATCCATCACCGGGCGTCGGAGTTGGCCGGCAAGTCCGGCAATGACGAAAAGCTGCGGCAGGCAGCCAAACTCCTGGAAGACTTGACGACGAGCCCGGACTTTGCCGAATTTCTAACGCTAGCCAGTTACGATCTATTGGACTAACGGGGCCGCGGGGTGTGAATTGTAGCGCCGGCATCTTGCCGGCTGTCCCGAGGGCGTCACGCCCTCGGCGCGGCGGCGCTATCCTTGCTCGCGAATTTAGGAGGAACAGCCTGGAACTCAGTGCATCGGCGCACGCAGAATTGCCGCCAAGCCGCCGAACTCCCTGACGCGGCTTTGTCGGAAAGTAACGGTGCTGGGGTCTTTCGACTCCACCTGGTTCCGCTCAAGATGACAGTATGTGCTGGTTGGCAACTATGAGATTTGTCTCCCGTTGTTATACACTAGTAAAATGGTAGAGTTAATCGTGTTTACCACGTGCGACGAGACCAACCTCTAACGCCTAACCGAAAGAATCGTCCGTCAAGTTTGAGAATCGACAATTCTTGAGACTAAAAAATATGAAAATCGCAAAAGATGTAACGGAACTCATCGGACATACGCCGCTCGTACGTCTGAATCGGGTGACCGAGGGCGCGGTTGCCGAAGTCGTGGCGAAACTGGAGAGCCAGAATCCCCTGGGCAGTGTAAAAGACCGCATCGGCGTGAGCATGATCGCGGACGCCGAACGTGCCGGACGAATTAAGCCCGGAAAGACCGTCCTGATCGAGCCGACCAGCGGCAACACAGGAATCGCGCTAGCCTTTGTGGCCGCCGTGAAGGGCTACAAGCTCATTCTCACCATGCCTGAGACGATGAGTCTGGAACGGCGCGTGCTGCTGCTGGCCTTGGGCGCCGAAATTGTACTTACACCCGGTCCGCGCGGTATGAAGGGAGCGATTCTGAAAGCCGAAGAATTGCTGTCGACCAATCCAGACGGCTACATGCTCCAGCAATTTGACAACCCGGCGAATCCAAAGATTCACTTCGAGACGACCGGCCCCGAGATTTGGGAGGACACGGACGGTCGCGTCGATTTTCTCATCTCCGGCGTCGGCACCGGTGGGACCATTACTGGGGTATCGGAGTACATCAAGCCCCGCAAGCCGTCGTTCAAGGCAGTTGCCGTGGAGCCGACCGACAGCCCGGTGCTCGCTGGCGGAAAGCCGGGGCCCCACAAGATTCAAGGCATCGGCGCCGGTTTTGTTCCGAGCATCCTGCGCCGGGATTACGTTGACGAGGTCATTGCCGTCAGTAACGACGACGCCATTAACATGGCGCGCCGGCTGCCACTGGAAGAAGGACTTCTGGTTGGCATCTCTTCTGGAGCGGCGGTGGTCGCGGCTTTGCAGGTGGCGCGCCGTCCCGAGAACAAGGGGAAATTGATTGTGGTGGTTCTGCCGTCGTTCGGCGAGCGCTACTTGAGTAGTATCCTCTTCGAAGGACTCCGGAACCAGGCGTTGCAGATTCCGACGGCGCAACTTCCGGGATAAGTTTTCAGTTCCCGCTTATTAGTTCCCGGTTCTCAGTGACTGCCAAATTCTCTTAACTGAGAACTGAGAACTGACAACTGAGAACTGAGAACTTTCCCCAACCCATGCCGCAACTGCTGTCGTTAATTCGCGAAGACGTCGCCACCGTGTTGGATCACGATCCCGCGGCGAAGTCGCGCCTCGAGATTTATCTCTGCTACGCAGGCCTTCATGCGGTGTGGTTCTATCGCATGAACCACTGGTTGTGGAACCGCAACATCTTTCTTCTCGCGCGCTGGTTGTCGCAGGTAGCGCGCCTGCTCACGGGCATCGAAATCCACCCCGGCGCACAACTCGGCCGGCGCTTATTCATCGATCACGGCATGGGCGTGGTGATTGGCGAGACCGCAATTGTCGGCGAGGACGTCACACTCTATCAAGGTGTAACCCTCGGTGGAACCGGCAAGGAACACGGCAAGCGCCATCCGACGCTTCTCAACAACGTGGTGGTGGGCGGCGGCGCGAAGATTCTGGGCAACATCACCGTCGGGAACAACTGCCGGATTGGCGCCGGTTCGGTCGTGCTGCGCGACGTGCCCGATGATTCGACTGTGGTAGGTGTGCCTGGGCACATCATTTTTCGCGAAGGGAAGCGCGTCGTCATCACCGATCCCAAGCAGATCAACGACCCGCTTTCCGAGGCCTTGTCCGCGGTTGCGTCCGAGGTGAACAAGCTAGCGGAACGGGTGCATCGGCTGGAGGGCACGGAGGGAAGCGAGCCGCTCTCCGCGTCTCTGCAACGAATTATCGAGGACATCGACTTCCAGATCTAGAACTGCTTTTGCGGACCGCTGCCGGTGCCAAGAGTGATGCGCCTGCGCAAGCGGCTCCCTGAGGCATGGCGTTGTAGAATGATGCTATGCCGCTGCCATCGGAGAACCCCACGTTCAACAAGAAGCGCACGCCGCCACCAGACGAAACCTTTGAAGAGGCGGCCTATCTGAAAGCGCTGGGAGAAAAGCAGAAAGTCGTGAGTCTGAAACTGGCAGACGGCGAAGTGGTCCGCGGCTGGATTGAGTACTACGATAAGAACATGGTGCGCGTGACGCGCGAGGATGGTCCGAATCTGTTCATCTTCAAGCACGAGATCGTTTATATCGCGGAAGACAGTAAGAAAAAGTAGAGCAACACCCTTTTAGTTTGTCAGCGCTCATCCCGAAGAGAAAGTCCAGGCGTCGCATGACACCCAACCAATCCCCTCTCGACCTGATTTCTCCCATGCAGTCGATGGCGCGCGAAGCAGGCACCTTGCTGATGGATTACTTTCGGCAGCACGTGAAGATCGAATACAAGGGCGACGTGGACCTGGTTACGGTGGCCGATCGAAAGTCGGAGGCGCTCATTCTGGAGCGCATTCGCAGGCAGTTTCCCGATCATGACGTGTTGGGGGAAGAGGGAACGCGCATCGAAACCGGGGGCGAGTACAAGTGGTACGTCGATCCGCTCGACGGGACGACAAATTTTGCGCACGGCTATCCGGTGTTTTGCATTTCGCTCGCGGTAGAACGCCGGGGACAACGGATCGCGGGAGTAATTTACGATCCGACGCGCGATGAGATGTTCTCCGCCGAACTTGGCGGCGGCGCGCGGCTGAATGACAAGGCGATCCATGTTTCGGCTACGGCCGACCTGGGTGAGTGCCTGATCGCCACCGGCTTCCCGAGCCACAAGCGGCATAAGAATCCGAATATCTATTTTTATCACCAGCTCACTTTGCGCACGCACGGGGTGAGGCGCGCAGGATCGGCCGCGCTTGATCTGTGCAATGTTGCGTCGGGCCGATTTGACGCCTTCTGGGAATTCAATCTCAATCCGTGGGATACCGCGGCCGGCGTGCTCATGGTGGAAGAAGCGGGCGGCAAGGTCACGGATTTCTCGGGTGGCGCATTCCAGATCGCAAGCCGCGAAACGCTCGCATCGAATGGACGGGTGCACGAAGCGCTCCTGCATGAGTTCCAAGAGATCTTCGCCGGTCGGGGACTGGAGGATCTGCCCAGTCCGGTTGCTTACGCGAATGATCGAAGGCCTTAACTTTGCTTTACCTTCCCACATTCACGCGGCCACGGCTTTGGAGAGAATCACGGCGATCAGGTTCATCGTGGTCGAGACGTTGATGCCGTAGCGTTCCCCGCCGCGTACAATCGTGCCGCCAATCGCATCGAGTTCGAGTTGCCGGCCGGCGGCCAGGTCTTTTTGCATGGAACTCCGCATGCCCGGCGGCACGTTGTCGACAATCGCCTGGAACTGTTTCGCTTCAACCTCCGCACCGCTCGCGTTCGCCACGGCACATGCTTCCGCAATCGCTGAAGTCAATTTCTCTTTCCACGCGGCGTCCGCGAGAACCTCGCCAGCATTCCTGCCAGATGCCGATGTCACCAGCGCGAACGGGCCGAGGAAGCAGAGCTTGCTCCACAGAAGAGTCTGCTCGTTCTCGATGAACTGGCAGGTGAAACCAAGATCGCCCAGTTGTCGAATGATGGCTCCCAACAATGGCTCTCCGCTGCTGGCAAGATTGAGGCGAACGAAGGGCGAGCGCTGGATGAATCGTCCCGGGGCAAGCTTCTCCGCTTCCACGGCGATGGTTGCCGGCAGAACGCGGTCTTTTCCAAATCGTGTTCGCAGCACCGCGATGTGGTCCACCCCGTTCAGCAGGGGCACAACCCGTCCTGGCGGATTCTTTACAGCTGCGAGTGCGGCTTCCATCTGATAAGTCTTGGTTGCGATCCAGAGCACGTCAACCGGTTCGGTCAACTCGGCGACGGTTTTCGCCGGGGCCGTAAGTGGGCCAGACGGACGCTCCAACGACAATGTTCGCGGGAAACTCGGCAGCGTTTTCGGTCTAACTATGACAGTAATGTCTTCGCCGAGCGAACCGAGCGCCGTGCCGATCAAGCCTCCAATGGCCCCCACTCCTAAGATTGCATGCCTCATTGCGAAACTCCCAGTAAGAACTATACGCTACGATAATCTTGGATGCGGTCACCGTCCCGTGAAACCCGCCTTTACGGTGCGGCTGCAAATCTGTCACACTGGCGACTGGAAGCTATCTCATAAGAACGAAGAAGTGAACTGTCGGGCCCTCAGGGGCTAAAGCCCGCGATTTTGTTGGCGCTGGGAGGCACGGCTGAAGTCGTGCCCTACCCGAACCGATTTATGAGAGAGGTTCTAGCCACGACCACAAAATCCATGGGTAAAATCCACGTTCTTCCCGAAAGAGTTGCCAACCAGATCGCTGCCGGCGAGGTGGTCGAGCGTCCCGCGTCGGTGGTGAAGGAGTTGCTGGAGAACGCGCTGGACGCGGGTTCCACACGCATTCGCATTCAAATCGAAGCGGGCGGGAAAAAGCTGATCCAGATCACCGATAACGGATGCGGCATGGTGCGCGACGATGCCATGCTGGCCTTCGAGCGTCACGCCACTTCCAAAATCAAGGACACCGACGACCTGCTGAGTATTTCGACGCTCGGATTTCGCGGCGAGGCGCTACCCTCCATCGCCTCGGTGGCCCGATTGCATCTGGAAACGCGCGCGGAAGAAGAGGCCGCGGGGACGGTTCTTGAAATCAACGGCGGCAAGATCATCCGCGTTGAAGAGGCTGGACTGCCGCTGGGAACTTCGATCACCATTCGCGATCTCTTCTTTAATACTCCGGCGCGCAAGAAATTCTTGCGATCGGAGTCGACCGAGCTTTCGCATATCGCGTCGCTGGTCACGCATTACGCGCTGGCACATCCGGAGAAGCATTTCGAATTGCATTCGGCCACCAATGCCTTGCTGGTGGCGCCGCCGGTGGCCGATCATCGCGAGCGTATTTATCAGGTGTTTGGACGGGAGACGCTCGACCAGTTGATTCCGCTGGCGGCGCTGCAACCGCTGGAGCGTGTCGGGCTGCCGCAGCCTCCGCCCTGGCGTCGGGTTGCCGCTACCGCTGCAAGCGAATCCGCTGCCAGTGGCGCGGATGATCATCCGACCGGCTCGGATGATGCCCACACGCGGACAGGAATGTCCGCGCCACACGACTTTGGCGAGGTGCGGCTGCATGGATTTGTTTCCAAGCCGGAAATCCAGAAGCTCAATCGCAACTCGATTTACATTTTCGTCAATGGACGGTTGATTCGCGACCGGCTCATCCAGCACGCCATCATCGAGGCGTATCGCAACATCTTGCCGCCCACAGTATATCCCGTGGTTCTGCTTTTTATTGAGATACCCACCGCTGAGGTGGATGTGAATGTGCATCCCTCGAAGACCGAGGTGCGCTTCCGCCAGCAGACGGTAATTCACGATTTTGTGCGCGAATCGGTGAGGGCGGCGTTGATGAAGGCACGGCCCGTGCCGCAGTTCTTGACCGAGATTGGCGCGCAGCCGTCGGCCAGCCGGGGCCTTTCCAGTCCGGGCATGGGCGATTTCCATTTCACCGACGGCGCCCGCAGCTCTGATGGTCTGCAGCGCGCACCGTGGCGCGACTTGGGCGGACCGGCGACAGGCGGATTTGCCCTGCAAGCGCCCGACGTCCCCGCAGCCGCGGCGCGCCTCGATTTTGAAGGCGGAATCGCGGTCGAGGCCAACGCGGCGGTGTCGCTGGCACGCGCGCCAGCAACGGTGGCTGAGCAGGCGATTGCGGATCCGGCAATGGCAAGTCAGTCAATCCCCGATCGCGGCTGCGCGCCGCCGATTGCACGAGAGCCGCAAACTGCGCCGACACTTGAGTCGTTGCGCACGCTGCGTCCGTTAGGCCAGATCCGGAATTCATTCATTCTTGCCGTCAACGAAGACGGCTTGTGGATTATCGATCAACATGTGGCGCACGAGCGCGTGCTCTTCGAGCGAATCCGGCGCCAGCGCTCGGCGCAGCGGGTGGAAAGCCAGCGTTTGCTCATGCCTCTGGTCATCGAGTTGACTCCCGCGCAGCAAGCCATCTTCAGCGAGATTGCCGAAGAGCTTGCGCGTAACGGTTTTGAGGCGGAGCCCTTCGGCGCGCGCAGCGTCGCGGTCAAGATCGCGCCCGCGGGCGTGGACGCAGCCCAGATCGAGCACATGCTGAATGAAATCCTGGAACAGCTCACGCGCGAAGACCAGGCCATCAATCTGGAAGCGGTGCGGACGCGCATCGCCGCCTCGATCGCATGTCACGCCGCGATCAAAGTCAATATGCCGCTCGAGCAAAACAAAATTGAGTGGCTGCTCGCGGAACTAGCGAAAACCGAGCATCCGATGTCTTGCCCCCATGGCCGGCCGGTGGTGCTGCGCTATTCCATGCAGGATATTCAGAAGGCGTTCAAGAGAATCTAGTTCTCAGTTCTCAGTTGTCAGTTCTCAGTAAAATCTCGCCATAGGGCTTTACTTTCCTCTCGGGTATCGCGGACGCTGTTGACCGTCGTGGCCGGCATGAACACTCTGCTGAGAACTGAGAACTGAGAACTGGTAGCTGTGTTCTAATCAAACTCATGACCGACCCCGAACTTCTGCAGGCCCGCGTGCAAAAATGGCGCCTTGACGGCCAGCCTGTGCGCACTCTTGATGATGCGCGCGGCTTCCTGGAGTCGGTCGGGTTTTGCCTGATGTATCCCATGCGGCCTGCGCTTCTGCTGCCGACTTTTGTGGGAGCCTGGGTCGGGGCCGATGACAAGCTTCCCATGCGCCAGCACGCTTACAACGATTTGCGTGCGAAAGAAGCGACGGAGTTGATGGTCCGCGCCCTGCGCGACCAGGCAGCCTATGAGGCTCCCCTGATCGACGAGAACAACGCGTTCCTGCTGGCGCCTTCGGTATTTCCCTATTTTTATTCGCTGGTTGGCGAGCGCAATCCGAAGCAAGCGCCGGCTACCGGAGCGCGGTCTCCCTATTCGCCACTGGCCTGTGACGCTTTTGAAATCATCCGGCGGTGTGGACCGATTTCGAAAACAAAGCTGGGTGAGACGCTGGGCGGGTCGGTTTCGAACGCCGGCCTGGATCGTGCGCTCAGTGAACTGTGGGGCAAGTTGCGCATCACGCGCGTGGATTACACGGTGGAAGAAGGCTCGGTGTGGGACGAGTTGTCGCGCTGGGCACCGGATGTAGTGCGCGAAGGAGTGGGAATCTCGGTGCCGGAGGCGCTCTCGGCGCTGGTCTCGAAATATCTGGACTGCGTGATCGCTGTGGATGGGGGAGAGGTCGAAAACTTCCTCGCGCAATTCGTTCCGCGGACGCGGGTGAAAGAAGCCATTCATGCCTTGCTGGCGGCACGCGAATTGAGCTTCGTTCATGTGGGGAACAAATCGCTGCTGCAGGTCACCCCGCCCAAGCAGGCGTACGTCCCGAAGCCGCGGCCGCAACGGGTGAGCTAGCGCGTTTGCACTCCGTGTACAATGCTCACTTTGCCACGGTGATCCCTGTACGATGACCGATCCGTCTCAGCGCAAACTCATTATCGCCATCGACGGCCCTGCCGGAGCGGGCAAGAGCACCATCGCCTGCCGCATGGCGCGCAAGCTCGGGTACGTGAACCTGGAGAGTGGGGCGATGTACCGCGCGCTGGCGCTGAAAGCGATCGAAAGCGATACCTCGTTTGACGACGAAGATGCGCTGCTGAAGCTGGCGCAAAGTTCCGGGATTACTTTGGAGCGCACGATCGGCGGCAATCGCGTTTTGCTCAACCGTAAAGACGTTTCCGCGCGCATCCGCGAGCGCGATGTGACCGAGGGGGCGTCGCGCGTTTCTGTGCATCCCAAGGTGCGCGAGTGGATGGTGGCGCGGCAGCGCGAGATGGGCGTTGGCGGTGGCGTGGTGATGGAGGGTCGCGACATCGGAACGAAAGTTTTTCCCGATGCCGATTTAAAGATTTTTCTCGACGCCGATCCCGTGATTCGCGAACAGCGGCGCATGGACCAGCAGCGGGTGAAGGGCCCATCGGCACAGGCAATGGCGGTAGAGCTTCGCGAGCGCGACCGTCGGGACCGCACCCGCGCCATGTCTCCGCTGGTGGCCGCGGAGGATGCCGTGGTGCTCGATTCGACGAATATGAGCGAGGACGAAGTGCTCAAACAAATTGAGGAGTTGGTGGAGGAACGGCTGGCGGCGGGGCGCTAGTCGGCGGGTGAGCAAAAGAATTCATGGAAGATTGCGCCAGCCGAATCAAAAATCGTGTGCAGATCGCTACGGACGGTCACAGAGTTTACTAGACGCTGTAGAGAATGTTTTCGGGGTGGATATCGATTACGCGATGCTTCAGAAGATTTACGGCGCGGTCAATGCAAGGCTCTTTTCTATCTTGATCCTCACAGCTTGCGGCTATGCACAGGGTCGTCGATCTTCTCACTATAGACTTCCGTTTCGAGAGTCGTAAGCGATCTCGTTGATCCCAATAGCTGTAAAGATGCTTGAGGGCCAACATCCTACCCCCTCTGTGGAAAGGAAACTGACCCACTACCCAAGTAACACCTTGACACCGCCTGCTAAACTGGATTCATAGCAAACAGAGTGTTGCTCCGAAGCATTGCTCCAGAAAGACTCCGCTCTTTGACAATTTGAAAATGGTCGATTCATCGTCGATCCCGGCAAACTAAGTCTTTGACTTATAAATACTTTACAAGTAAGTCCTTATTTTACAAAGACCTGGAGGGGAACAATCGCCAAGTCTTTGATTCCAAAAGACCGGCGTTGAGGGGGTAGGTAGGGTTACCGGGACGCAGTTTTGGGGGCTATTCCGCAACTATTTCTTTACCACCCCAATCCCTAACTCGCGCAACTGCCCTTCCGCCACCGGCGTGGGCGCTTCCATCATCAGGTCTTTGGCGGCAGCGGTTTTGGGGAAGGGAATTACTTCTCGCAAGCTATCCGCTCCGGCGAGAATCATCACGATGCGATCAAGGCCGAGCGCGATTCCTCCGTGCGGGGGCGTGCCGTATTCGAGGGCTTCCAGGAAAAAGCCGAAGCGCGCGCGGGCTTCTTCTTCCGTCATGCCTAGGGCATGGAAGATTCTGCTTTGTACGTCCTGGCGATGGATACGGATCGAGCCCGATCCTAGCTCCGTTCCGTTCAACACTATGTCGTACGCGAGCGCTCGCACCATGGCTGGATCGGTTTCGAGTTTGTCCATGTCTTCGTCGTGGGGCGAGGTGAAGGGATGATGAGCGGCCATCCAGCGTTTGTCGCCTTCGTCCCATTCGAACATGGGGAAGTTTGTTACCCACAGAAAGCGGTAATCGTCTTTCTGAAAAAGTTTGTGCCGGTCGGAGTATTTCTGTGCCAGCGCTACTCGCAGCAGTCCAGCCGAGGCATAGATCGCCATCTCTGCCGGGGTCACTTTGCGCTTGCCTGCTGGATGGTCGTCTCGAATCGACTGCTTTGAACCCACTACCAGTACCAATAAGTCATCGGGTGCGGCGCCAGCTTTCTCGCGGATTTTCGCTGCCGCCTCCGGATGTTTGGTCTCGATGCGCTTGAAGTCTTCGAAGACGCGCGCTCCGCCCTTGGAAACGAAGAGCGGCTTGATGTCGTCGCGCTCCTTGCGGGAAAGCTCACCTACGTGCGGAATGCGGATGGCAATCACCGGCAAATCTTCATTTATCGCTAACCCTTGAAGCTCTTCCGGCGCAAAACAATCGGCCACGGCGGTGAATGCGGGAACGCGCAGGTCGGGCTTGTCGATGCCGTACTGGCGCATGGCGTCGTCGAAATCCATGCGCGGGAAAGGCGTTTTTATCTCGTGTCCCGCGGCTTTGAAGGCAGCCGTCAAGAAGCTCTCTACCACCTCCCAAACCCGCTCCGGCTGGGGATAGGACATCTCCAGATCGATCTGCGTGAATTCGGGCTGGCGGTCGGCGCGCAGATCCTCGTCGCGGAAGCAGCGCACGATCTGGAAATATCTGTCGAAGCCGGAGATCATCAGGATCTGTTTGAACAGTTGCGGCGATTGCGGCAGGGCGTAGAACATTCCGGGCTGCACGCGGCTGGGCACGAGATAGTCGCGCGCGCCCTCGGGCGTGGAGCGGGTCATGAAGGGAGTTTCAATTTCGAAGAATCCCAGCGAGGCCAGGTTTTCGCGGATGGCCAGCGCCACTTTGTGGCGCAATTCGATGTTGAACTGCATGGCATCACGGCGCAGATCGATGTAGCGATATTTCAGGCGCATTTCTTCGTTCGCGAGAACCGTGTCCGACGGCAGGAAGGGCAGTTGCTTCGACACGTTCAGAATGCGCAGGTCTTCTACCACGAGTTCGACCTCGCCAGTTGGGATATTCGGATTGATGGTGTCGGGATCGCGGCGTTTGACGGTTCCGATGGCGGCGATCACAAACTCGTTGCGCAGCGCTTCCGCTTTCTCGTGCACCGATGCGCTCAATTCGTGGCTGAAGACGACTTGGGTTATGCCGGTGCGGTCGCGCAGATCGATGAAGATGATCTGGCCCAGATCGCGGCGCCGGTTGACCCATCCCATGAGCACGACTTTTTTGCCGGCATCGGAGAGCCGAAGCTCTCCGCACATATGAGTTCGTTTGAGGTCGCCTAAGAAATCGAGCACGTTTTCGCCTTGCGGAGCCGGATTTGTCCTGATTGATTCAGCTGAAATTGAGTGTGTGAGCTGAACCGATGATTATAAATGGGAAGCGTGGGCGGCCGGGGGCGGCCATGCCTCAAGATGAGAATGGGTTGGTTTCGGAATTGCGTGCACAAAAAATTTACATTTCGAACCGAAGATCAGTCATATACTGGCCGACGGCAAGTTGTGCAATTTGTGCGAAGGAGAAGAGGACAATATGAGAAAGCTTATGACAATCTGTCTAGCACTGGCGATTCTAGGTTTCGTGGGAGTGGCTGCAGCCCAGGACACGATGAGCCATGACACAATGAAGGCCGATGCGTCCCCGAAAGCGATTAAGATCACCGGAAAGATCAGCGATGACGGGAAGATGTTTGTGAACGACAAGGACAAGAAGAGCTGGGATATTGTGAACCCAGAAGCGGTAAAAGGACATGAGGGACACCATGTGATCCTGACCGCACATGTGTATGCGGACAAGAACCAGGTTCATGTCATGTCTCTGGCGATGGTGAAGTGAGCGCTTGTGGAATGAGCGAAGCGGTAGAAGTCAGTCGCTTATTCAACAGTTAATAAACGACAGGGACGAGCGAAACGCCCGTCCCCATTTTTTTTGGCGAAACCTACGACGCTGCGATTGCCGACCTTCTGATTATTTGTGTTTCGTGCACTTACCGTCCATGATCGGCGTCCAGTTGGCGCCATCGGAGGACATCTCAAATTTGAAGGCGTAGGAGGTGGGCGACAGGATCTTCTCGCTGAAGCGGCCCTTGCCAGCGGGTTGCTTCATGTCGCCGATCCAGGTCCAAGCATCGCCGTCCACGGTTCCCTTGGAGACAATGGCCTCGCCGTCACTGTTGAATTCGTTGTAGGTGTACTTCTTCTCGTCGCTATCGTAGCCGAGGAAGGCGAGTCCGCTGCCATTACCCATTGGACCCTTGTACTGGCTGTGAATGACGGCAAAGAAGCCGCCATCCATCCACTTAGTGTCGTCGGTCATGGTCATCTTGCCGCCCGGTCCCATGGGGCCTGGCTTCAGGTCGGATTCGCAAGTCCAGTTTCCGGTAAAGTAGTCGAGTTTTTTCTGCTCAGGGCCGGGCTTGGGCATGTTCATTTGCGCCGAGGCCGTGGTGATGAGCAGCAACGTGGCAATAAAAAGGGTCGGTGTTTTTTGTGACGCATGCGTCATAAGAGTACGCCTCCTGAGAGTGATGAAAATACCCGCCCAAGCGAAGCTTGGACGGGGCATCCGAAAGTCGTGTTATTTGTAGGTTCCGATGGAGCTCGAAAGATAATCGCGGTGCGGGGTGAAGTCCACCATCGAGCCGATCGCCGGTCCGCCGAGCGGGTTTGTCTTACGCAGATTGCCCACGGCGGCATTGAATTTATCCAGGCCATCGGCATTGGTCGCGATGAAGATGACCCAGAATGATGCGGGATCTTCGGTGTGAATCGCTTCGGTGTCGATTTCGTATTCGAGGATGGTGCCGTCGGCCAGCATCTTCTCCATCATGGGCACGAACAGGTGTTTACTGAGCGTCTCGACCGCGTCATTCGGGGCATCGGCCTTCAGTTTGTATTCGGCCGCGCGCGTATAGGCACCTTTAAACGATCCGGAATGCCAGCCGTAATAGCGGCTGACCATTATTCCGTCCCAGTGTTTGGTGGCACTGGCGAGCACCGATGATGTGGAAGAGCCATTCTTATAGAACTTGTCGAGAACGTTCATTAACCCGGCCATGGACATTGCCGACCACCAGTTGTCGTGCGTAGCCCCGTCTGGCTGATGCACTAGGCTTACGTCGGCACCGTAGCCGATAATGGTTCCATCGGCCATCGCTTTGTCCAAGACGCTCTGATTGGCGGCATCTGCCTTTTCCATGTCCGCCCAGTGGGCGCGGGGAATGTTCCAGAAGCCTACATAGCTGTACATCGGCGGTTTTTCTTTCATTTCGTCCTGCGCGAAGGCGGACGCGGTCCAAGCGGCTATCATCGCGAGCGCGCATGCGATTGTGAAAATTCTACACAGATTCTTCCTCATCCTTCTTGTTCCTCCTCAGTTTTTTCTGGGTTGGGTTGCGCTCCGAACCTTACACTTGGGGGTAGCAGGTGTCAACGAGACTTCAAATCCGCCGCCAGCAACTGATGAAACAACTGTTCGCCGGCTTCCCTTCGGGCCGAGAGCCGTCCCGCTCCGTAGGCCCTAGAGTTCAACCCCCGTTGCACGGCCTCGCAGATTCCCAAATCTTCGTCCTGCACGCGATTTCCAACCGCCACGCTCTGCTCGTTGTAAGCGCGCGCCGACTCGCTAACGTCGCTAAAGTAGAAATCAAAGATTACACGGCAATGGTCGACATCCACCGGAATCACCAGGTTCGTATCCAGATAGCCGTCATAGTGATTCAATATGAAATTCGGATATAGCCAGAAATACCAGGCCCGATCCCCCTTGCGCGTGGCGCCTGTAGCGGCGTCCTCGCTCGTGCTCACCATTGGACTTGACTGGAGACAGTAATGGTCCTCATTTTCAATCGTGTACTGCTTGTAATCGAGAACTGAGTTCAGTCCCTTATGCAGATGTGGCACATGGTAACCGCCATCGAGATAGTTATCTATAAATACCTTCCAGTTACAGTGGATGTCATAAGTGTGACTGGTAAAGTAGGACAACTTACTCAGGCCGAGCGGAGCAATGCGCTTGACCAATCCACCGAGAAACTCTGTGTGCGGGGGCGCGTCCGCATCCAGATTTACGAATACAAATTGTTCCCAGGTGTCTACCTTCACCGGAACCAGACCGTTGTCCCTGCGTTCGAAATTTTTTACACCATCGAACTCGGGCATTCCCTTGAGCGTTCCATCCAGGCCATAGTTCCATCCGTGATAGGGACAGTGCAAAATCGACGCCTGCCCGCACTTCTCTGTCACCACGGCTGCGGCGTGATGGCGGCAGACGTTATAAAAGGCCCGCAAGACGCCATCGTTTCCGCGGACTGCCACCAAAGGTTCTCCGGCGACGGTTGCGGTCACAAACTGTCCTGGCTTCTCGACCTGGTCGATTCGGCCCATGACCTGCCAGCTTCTTGAAAAAACCGTCTGCTGCTCCAATTCGGCGATCCGCACATCCACATACCAGGGCGCGGGGATGGTTGACGCCTCCGATAGGGGCGCCTTTTCGTTATAACTGGCGATAATCTGCTCTACTGTCATGGCGGAGTTCATGCTCTGTTTCCCGCCACTTGTGCTTTTTCCGATCCAACGGCGCGCCGCAGCAATTCCACAAACTGCTCAATGCGCGCTTCTTTTTCTTCCGGCACGGGACCCGATTTCCGGAACAGTCCGGGATCCAACTCCTCGGTAAGTAACGCGTCCTGAAAACGGTCCATGGTCCACTCCAGGATCGAGCCGATCATGTCTGCATCGAGATCGGTACGCAACTCTCCCTGCTTGACACCAAAGCTGACGAATTCGCGCCACCCATAGGGGTCTTCGGCCACGAGAAAACGATTGATTTCGCGCCGCAACGCCAGATCTGTTCCATAATTGCCGATCAGATAAATCCGGTATGACGACCAATTGTCGCGCACCATATTTTCCGTGCGCCCGAGCCAGTACCGCAACACTTCAAAAAATCCCCTTTCGTGCGCCGGCGCCTGCATGTATCTGGGAAACGACAACACTGCCTTCTTGTAGGCCTCAAAAAACAATCCATCCTTGCTTTTGAAGTGCTGGAACACCGATCCTTTGGCGATGCCTAACTGCGCCGCAATATCTTCCACCCGGGCCGCGCTATATCCGCGCTCGGCGAAATGGCGGATGGCTACCTCCACAATCCGAGCCCGCTTCGCCTCCGAACGTGGACGCGGTTTTCCGTCCCTCCTCATCTGTGTCGGCTTCGCCAGACTGCTGGTAATCCCTTCCATGGCCCAACTCCTCCCGGGTTCTTTGACCTACGGTCAACGAAAGATACAGTAGTCACAAATGATTTTTCAACGGCTTTCTGCATAGAGTATTGTTTATCTTTTCGATCTGGGATGTTTCTCGTTTTGACCATCGGTCAGTCGGGGTTTAGGCTTTACGGTAGACTCGGAGGCGTTGCTGGCAGTGATACGAATGTGGAGCGGGACGGCGCGACGCGGCGACGACTTTGAGCGAAGAAGAAGGAGATTCACCAATGTCCGAAACACCTCAGCAATACACACAACGCATTGTGGCCAATGCCCAGGGGCAAGATCCGGTCAAAGTCCAATCCGCTACCAACAGAAAACTCGCTGGCTTGATCAAAGGCGTCCCTACGTCCAAACTTCGCAAGCGGCCCGCGCCCGAGAAATGGTCAGTCGGTGAAATTCTGGCCCACCTCGCTGACGTGGAGATCGTCGTCGGATGGCGCATGCGCTCCATCCTGGGGGCCCCAGGAACGCCCATACAGGCCTTTGATCAAGACGCGTGGGTCAGGGCAGGGCACTACGAGAAACGCGATCCCCGCAAATCCATCGAACAGCAGCGCGTCATGCGGGAAGCAAACCTCGCGCTCTTGAAATCGCTTTCGCCCGAGCAGTGGAAACAGTTCGGACAGCATGCCGAGCGCGGCCAGGAATCCATTGAACACATTGTCCGCATGATCGCCGGACATGACATCAATCACATCCGCCAAATCGAGCGCATTGTGAAGCCGGCAAAATGAACGCGGCGATGCAGGAATTCAGCGCGCAAGAAGTGGACGGACATTGCGATCGCCAGCAGGTGGACGATGAACAGAAGCCATCTCATAGTGTGCCGAGGAAGTGAACGATAAATAGATTGAACTGGAGGTAAATCACCGATCCGGCGCTTCCTGCAGTGCTTTTACGAAGGGCAGGTCAGCGGGCTTAGGCGCGCGAGTAGTGGTAATCACAATCACGCTGACAAGCACCAGGAGCGTTCCGAGCAGCGTTCTCAGACCGACGGTTTCGCCGCCCAGAAAATATCCGACGATCACGGCCACGACTGGATTGACGTATGCGTAGGTGCCAACTTTGGTCGGCGATTGGTAGTGGATGAGCCAGACGTAGGAGGTGAAACCCACGATGGAGCCGGCCACGATCAAGTAGGCGAGCGCGAACCAAGCGCCGTGGGAGACGGCCTGAATATGAAATCCGCGGAACTCGCCGAAAATGGCTGCGGCGAGCGCGAGCAGAATTCCCCCCGCTAGCATCTGTGCTCCGGAACTCATGACTTTTGACTCGGGCAGGGGCAGCTTGCGGGTGAGCGACGAGGCGACCGACCAGCTCATCGCGGCGATCACCAGGGCGAGTGCTCCGGCGCGATCGATGGGCGCTTCGCCGAGATTCAGGCTCAAAGACCGGCTCAGCAGGATCGCGACGCCTCCGATGCCGACGAGAAGAGCCAGCGCGAGTCGGACCGTGAGCCGCTGCGTGCGCAGAAAAATTATCTCGGAAAGGGCCATGAAGACGGGGATGGTGGCGAGCATGACCGCGGCAATTCCGGACGGAACGCGCTGTTCGGCCCAGAACAGCAGGCCGTAATCGATCACGAAAATGCAGACAGCGAGGATCGTTGCCGCAATCCATTCGCGGCTTGACGGCGACGGCGTACCCTTCAGACGCATCCATCCATAAAGCACGATTCCGGCGATGAAGAAGCGCATGCTGGCGAGAAGAAGTGGCGGAACTTCGCGCACACCGACGCGAATGGCGAGAAAAGTCGAGCCCCAGACGAAATAGATGATGGCGAAGGCCAGCAGGGTCTTCCATGCGGGAGGACGAACGGTTGATTCCATAGGGATGTACCCGGCTGCGACCCCGGACGCGATCTTCCTAAAACGATCGTTCTAAAACGATGGTTCTAAAACGATCGTTCTTAAAAGATCACTTTTAAGATAGATCACCGGCAAGGCCGTGCGGACGCAGATTGTTGAGCACGGAGAATGCTACTGATGACTCCCCTGTAATATCGAGACTCCAGCATAGAAAACGCTGGAATCAATACCCGGATTCAGGGGCGCCTGGTAGTTGTTGGAGAGGTGGTGATACTTCCATCCGACCGAGAACGAACGCCCAGACCGCCGAAAAAACTGGACCCCCACGCCAATCGTGACCGTGTAGTTGAACTGCGATGACCCGATAATAGGAACCTGCTGTTTGAAATATAGGAATCCCACGCTTCCGTTGGCAAAGGGCTGAATGCTTTTGCAGCCAAAATTTCCTTGAAACCCTATGGGACTTGCGCCGGCGCCGTAGATGGTGGCGGCCGGGTTGACGAGCGGATTCCCGTTAACCAGGTACGCCTGGGTCGGCTGCATCTGCAGTGCCACCGGCACGGCCTCCGCGGTGTATCTAAACGTCAGCGGACGCGTGGCAAAAAGTGTTCGGGCATATTGCAGGTTGAGTAGAAAGAGCTTTCGATCCTCGGTTTGTCCTTTTAACTTGAATGAGAACGGAGAATAACCGGTCCAGACGCCGAATTCGTTGCTGCTGCGGAGCCACGGGCTTTCGCTGTCTTGTTGCTTCGGGCTGGCGGTGGACGGCGGAGAGTCTTGCGCTTTCGCAAGCGGTAGATTGCTCAGCAGCTGAGCGAGAAGCACGGCCGCAAACCAGAAGGAATGTCGCATTGCTGAAAAAGTGCAATTCACGAGCTACCAATCCAAATCCCCACCGCAAACACCAGCACGCCACCCACCACCACCTGGAAGGCTGCCGACAGCAGGGGAGTATCCATGTAGCGGTTTCGAATCCAGGCAATCGTGGCCAATTCCAACGCAACGATGATTACCGCCGCCGTAAATGCGGCATGAAAATTCCTGAGCAAGAACGGAAGTGTATGTCCAATGCCGCCGGCCGCTGTCATTAATCCGGTTACGGCGCCGCGCAGCATGGGACGTCCCCGCCCAGTCATCGAGCCGTCGTCCGACAGAGCCTCCGCAAATGCCATTGAAATTCCAGCTCCGATTGATGCCGCGAGTCCCACGAGAAACGCGTCATGGCTGTTCTTGGTTGCAAATGCAGCTGCGAATACCGGAGCGAGCGTCGATACCGATCCGTCCATCAGGCCGGCTAGCCCTGGCTGCACGATCTGCAGTACAAAGAGGCGCCGCTGCGCTTCCTCCTCAGTCTTCTTGACTGACGGAGTTATGCTTTCCGACATCGCCTCGGCCGCTACCTGGTGTTTGCGCTCGACTTCCTCCAGATCGCCCAGCAGCTTCCGCGTGCCAGCATCGGTCACCTGCCCGATCGCCTTTTGATAAAACTGCCGGGTCTCCAGCTCCATCAATGCCGCTTGCTTGCGGACATCGGAGATTTTCAGGGGACGCGTCAGCCAGAGCGGCTTGCGCTGTACGAAGCCGTTTACATCTTCGCGACGAATCAACGGAATGTGCTCTCCGAAGCGTTGCCGATACGTTTCGAAGAGCGCGGCCCGGTGGCCCGACTCCTCCACCTGCATGTCATCGAACAGCTTGGCTGTGGCCGGATAGGTCTCGCGGAGGCCTTCCGCGAAATCCGAATAAACGCGCCCGTCTTCTTCTTCGAGGGAGATCGCCAGCGCCAGGATTTCGCGCTCCGACAAATCTTTGAATTTTCGTGCCATGCGGACAAGTGTACTGTTTCTGAATTTGTATTCAAGATTGGCTTTGCGGAGGCTCTAATCAAAATGGTTCGCGGGAAGGTTGGAATGACTTCTGAAGGATTCAGTCTCCGCCGCCCAGCCCCTAAAGGGGTTTTTGGATTCGAGGCAAGGTCGGCGTCGCAAAAGCGAGCTCTGACACGAAACTGGTTTCGGCAAGCATTCAGCGGGCCATCGATCCAATGCGGTCCATTAGTGTGTGATCGGTCGTCCCTCCGGGGCTGGATTCTTGAGGCTGCCGCTCAACCGGATTGGTTTGAGGCGAGTTCTCTCGCACTCACACTGGAGACGAGTTTTCACGCACCTCCATATGAGGTGGGTGCTACAGCCTTGAGACGGTCCCGGCGGTCTCAATACTTTCGTAACATTTCCCGCACCCCATTAAATCGGGTCTAATTCTCAATATTCGATTCGCGAGAGGAGACCTATGAAACGAGTTACAATTGTCGGTTTGCTTTGCGTATCTTTCGCCTATGCCCACGACCATCCACCTGCGCAATCCGGCACCATCCTGCAGATGGACTCGGTGAATTGCGGGACGGACCAGAAGAGCGACAAGAGTCTGGCCGGCGAAATTATCGGCACCGACAACTCTCACCAGAAAATGCACACCCTGCTCTGCCAGGAGTATCTGTTGCAGACCGATCGCATCACCTACCGCATTCGCCCGAAGGATGACAAACATCCCGCCCTGCTGCCGGTCGGCGAAAAGGCGCAGTTCCGCATCGAGAAAGATCACATGAAGCTTCGGGTCGAGGACCTCGACGACAAAGATCGCGACTATATCGTGGTTTCGATGACTCCGCGCGGGGCAACTCAAACCGCGGCTAACCAGAAGTAGTTTGGAGAGAGCAGGCTTCAAAGTTTCAGGGTTTCACGGAGATGGCGCATTAAGCTCGAAACTTTGCCTGTTTGGAACCTGCGGCCTGCAGCCTGCGGATCACGGCAACACTTGCCTCCGCCAATCCCTGCAGTGTTTGCCTGCCTGGCGGGCGTGGCGTCGTTTCGTCCTCGGGATTGTCCGCAAGCATCAGAAAATGCTGCGCGTTCGTTCCGCACTCATACGCTTGGCCCATGGCAGCGAGCGTGCTACAGCACGGGCAGGTTCACCGGGAATTTTTTCAACGGCCGGTCACAACCTCGGCTCGCGAATTCTCCGCCGAACGCTTTTTCAACTCTTAGATCGAGGTACAGCAATGTCCATTTCCGGGATTTTGAGCAGCAGCTACAATCAGAGCCAACTCAGCGGCGCTAGCGTTAACTGGCAGCAACAGATCCAACAACTCAGCCAGGACCTCACGTCCAGCAATCTATCGGCCGCGCAGTCCGACTTCGCCACATTGCAGAAGGCGTTTTCCCAGCCTGCGGGCACTTCCGGCAGTTCTTCTACAACCGCTAACCCAGCCACCCAAGCCCTCAACCAGCTCGTCTCCGATCTCCAAACGGGGAACCTGTCGGCGGCGCAGAAAGATATTTCGACCGTGCAACAAGCTTTCCAGAGTTTGAACGGCGCAGGGTCGACGAACCGCGTCCATCATAACCATCATTTCAGCGGCGGGGGCGGCGGAGATGGGGACTCAACCAGTCAGAACGCCCTGCTCCAGGAGTTTAGTCAAGTCGGCCAGAGCCTGACGGCCGGCAATCTTTCCGGCGCTCAGCAGGCCTACGCTACGCTACAGCAACAGATGCAACAGTTCGCGCTCGGGGGCGGAGCACTATCTACCGAGTCGCCAGTTTCGTTTGACGCCTGATCGAAACAGAAACAGCTATCAGCCGTCAGCTATCCGCCATCAGTGAGGTGCTGATGTGCGATAGCTGACGACGAATAGCTTTGAGCTGACGGCTGAGCGCTTAATGCGCTGCTCGGGCTGCCTCAATCGAATCGTGGATCTCATGCTCGGCCGCGTGCAAATGTTCTTCCGCCTTTGCGCCGTGCCCAGCCATATCGTAGTGGTTCGCCGCGCGGGCGTGCTCCATCTCTTTGATCGCTTCGAGCGTGTGGTTGTGGGCCGCGTCCAGGTCGTGCCAATCATGAACCCTGTCGGCAACCGCGATTCCGGCAACGAATGACAAACAGACACAGAGAACCGCAACTGCAATTGTTTTGGTCATAAATTCCCCCTCAAAGTTGTGAATTAGGTTTTCCGGACACGCACGGATACACGACATTCTCTCCGACGGCAATCCTCCTGTCAAAACGAAACGGGAGCGCCGTGATGTGAAGACAGGTTCGTGTGGTTGGTATTGTTTTGCGCAGGGGGTGGATTCAAAGTAAGAACAGAGTCAAAGGCCGCGGGCGGGGCGCCCGCGCTACACGGATTCGGGCTGTGGTGGCACTATTTCGCCTCGGCCCGCCATTCTTTCAACTGCGCGTTCATAAGGTTGTAGCACTCGCAGGCCGCTTCCTCCAGTTTTTCGCGGGCGATAATCCTGACGTCTCCGCGACTGTGAGTAATGAGACCTGCTTTTTCGAGGATTCCCGCCGCCACACTTACGCTGGAGCGCCGAGTTCCGAGCATTTGCGCAAGAAATTCCTGAGTCAAGGGTACTGAATTCGATCCGACGCGGTCGGCGGACATCAACAACCAGCGCGCCAATCTTTCCTCCACTTCATGAAGACGATTGCAGGCGGCGATCTGCGTCACCTGCATGGCCATGATCTGGGAAAACTGTTGTAACTTCCGTTCGAGTTGGGGACACTCCGGCAAAAGATCGACCAGTCTGTCGCTATCGACTCGGAAGGCCGAGGCCTCAATCTGGGCGATGGCTCGCGTGGGCGCGGTGCGAAAACCGGCTACCAGCGGCAGTCCGACGAAACCTTCCTTGCCGACCAGACCGACTTCGACGCTTTTTCCGTCCGGAAAGACGCTCAGAATGGAGATCAGGCCGCTGTTGCAGAACCACGCGGACTTCAAAGTATCGCCGGGTTCGTGCAGCATGTGGTGGACACTCAGACGTACAAATTCCAGCTTCGGAAACAGCAGATCGGCTTCTCTCGGTGGCAGCGCAAGCAATATTTCATTATGGATGTGGTTTCCGTCACCGTCGAGGGGTGGCGTCGGGGAAGATATGGAAGGCGTACGAGTCTTATTAGCCATAACGGCTCCTTGCCCAGCGTCAACGCTGTCTGATTTCGCAAGGGACCGTCAACCGTGCCGTACGGCGGAATAATGCTAGAAGAGACAATTTAAGTCTACTCTCTTCCAAGAGGTTATTGGGGAATAAGCGTGGAACGGCATCGGGCGCAAGCGTCGATTCGGAGAGGCAGAGTCAAAGGCAAAACCAGGAGCAAAGTCAAAAACAGAGTCGAAAACAGAGTCAAAGGCCACGGGCGGGGCGCCCGTGCCACACTGGTGCGTGATGTGGATCACAGCCTTATGTCCGCCCTATTCGTTAGATTTATTTCAGCATGGGCGGATTCTCCATTCTTACCAACCGCAAACGTGCCATCGTGGCACTGGCGCATTCCGTCGTGTTTCTGCTGGTTGCGGTGCGGCAGATGGTTGCGGCCAATCCCACCGCGGGCATCTGGGCGGCGTCCGCGGTATCCCGTGGGACCTGGGTTCTGTGCGGGATCTTTGCTCTGGTTTCCGCCATTCTTTTATGGTTGTTTATTATTTCCCGCGGATGGATGGAAAAATTCTATTTTGGATTCTGCACCGTCAGCGCCGCGTCGGGCTTGCTCCGAACCGCCGCCGGCGACCAGGCGTTTCATACCGGGCTCTACGTTCGCGTGGTCATGCTGGTGAGTGCGGTTCTGGTTGGACTGCTGATCGTTCGCATGCACTCTCGTGCGGCTTGTCGCGCATCCTCGGAGTACGGCGAAGAAAGTTCCTAGCTGCTTTCGTCTCGCACCCGCCCCTTGCGATCATGCCGCAAGGAGCGGGGCACCCCTATCCCACTCCACCACCCATCCCACTCCGCCTCCCGCAGTTCTTTTGGGGTAGGGTTACATGGGCGAATCGGAATTGAAGGTGTCGGCTACGGCCTTCCAGCTTCCATCGGCCTGCTTGGCATAGACGGTCACAAACTTTCCCTTGTCGGTCATGGGCTTCTTGGTCTTTGGGTCGGTCATGGTCATGCTGTAGGCGCCCTGCGAATAGACCATGTCCCCGCCCTTGGAGGCTACGGTCCGGGTGGACTGGAAAGTCAGCGCAAAATTGGGATCGGTGAAATAGGGCGCCATCGCCGCTTTGATCGCGGCCTTGCCATTGAGTGTCGCGGCGCCGGGGTAGAGTGCGGAACCATCTTCCGCAAAATAGCCGGCCCACTTATCGGCGTCTTTGGAATTGGCGTCTTTGACCCACGAGGTTTCGAGGTCCTTGACCGCTTGCACGTCGGCGGCGCGCGTGTCGGGAGGTGGGATGGGTGTGGATGTAGAAGTATTCGAGCAACCGACAGTCAGCAGGGCAAGGGCCAAGCAGGCAATCAACGTTGTGTTACGCAGCATGTGTTCTCGCTCCTTTGAGGATTCGATCTGGAATTTAGATCGAGCCAGTATAGCCGACCTCTTTCTCGATCAACCGGGCGCGCGACGGTCTTGTAGAGAGATGAACTAGATGCTTTTGCCGGCACCAGTGCGATGAACGACCTGGAAGTGGGTTACAGACTCATCGAAGGCGGTCAGGACCGCTCTTGCTTCCGGTTCGACCACGGCTTTCTCAGGCTTTGCTCCGGCGAATTTACAGACGGCGTCCATCGAGTCCCAAAGGGTGAGCACGACAAATTCAACTGCGCTGTCAACTGCGCGTCGGAGCAGGTAGGCTTCGCGATGTCCCTGGATCGCGGCGAGTGCAGGGAAGACATTTTTGGTTGCGAGCTCTATGTATTGGCCCGATGTTTCGGGGGTCGCGCGCCCGCTCCACATTCGTAAGATCGTGCCTTGGGTCGAGGCGGCGGCTATTCCTTTCGGCCTGATCGGGGTCGCGGAGTCTTCTCCCGCGACTGTATTCCATTCGCGAACGTGCCATCGTTTCACGGCGCCACTGGTTACATACGGATCGGCGCGGGCAAACTTCTCCGCGACCTCGGGCGAGTCGCCCTTGAACAGCAGCACGGCGCCGTCTACCGGATTCGACAACGCGCCGCCCAACACCAGTTCTCCACGTTCACTGGCCTGCCACGCTTTTTCGAGGTGGGCACCGCGATATTGCGCGCGTTGCGTCACGTAGTCATCGCCTACCTCGTAGAACAGAAGATAATGCATTCTCGAGTCCCTCTCTCGGTAACCGCTCACACCACAAAATACTTAGCGCTCGGATGATGCACCACAATTGCCGAAGTACTTTGTTCTGGCTCCAACAGGAATCCCGAGGTTAGCCGTACGCCTACGTTCTCCTCGGGCTTGAGCAGCGCGAATAGTTTGGTCTGATCCTCCAGATTCGGACAGGCGGGGTAGCCGAACGAATAGCGCGAACCCTGATACTTCTGATGGAAGAGATCGCGAATATGGGGCGAGTCTTCGGCGGCTATGCCTAATTCTTCACGCATTTTTTTATGGTGGAATTCGGCTAGGGCTTCGGCGGTCTCCACGCTTAGGCCGTGGAGATAAAGATAGCGGGTGTATTCTCCGGCTTCGAAGAGGCGTTGCGTTTCTACTGACGCTTTGGGGCCTATGGTTACGAGCGACAGGCCGAGGACGTCCATCTTGCCCGATGATTTGGCGGCGAAGAAATCGGAGATGCAGAGACGGCGGCCTTCTTTTTGGCGGGGGAAGGTGAAGCGCAACAATTCTTTCAGGTTTTGCTTTTCACTGAGAACAGAGAACTGAGAACCGGGAGCTGAATAAACTACTATGTCATTGCCATCGGCTTGTGCTGGGAAGTATCCGTAGACTACTTTCGGCTCGAACCAGCCTGCTGCTATTACTTCTTCTTCTAATTTCTTTTTGATGGGACGGTATTTCTCCTCTACCAGACGAGCGTAATCTTCTTGCGACGCCGTTTTCAACTGCCATTGGTTTTTGAACAGGGCGGTGTCGTTGATGTAATTGAAGATCTCGCGCAGGTCGTAGTCCTTTACTACACGCACTCCCCAGAATGGCGGCTCGGGAATATTCGGCGCATCGGTCACGACCGCGCTGCGCTCGGAGAACACGGGGCCGATTTCTTCATCGACGGCTGCGGCTTTGGCGTATTCTTTTACGGTGCGGCCGTCTTTCAGACGCGCCTCGCGCTTGCTGTCGTCGGCAGCGAGATCCTCCATTACGTGCAGGCCTGCGAATGCGTCTTCTCCGTAGAAGACGGCATTCGAATACTCGCGGCGCAGATCGTCTTCTACATATTTGCGGGTGAGGGCCGCGCCTCCGCAGATTACCGGGAACTGTAGTTTCTGCCGCTCCAGTTCCTGGATTACGTACTTCATCTCCAGCGTCGACTTCACCAGCAGACCGCTCAGCCCTATGGCGTCGGCCTTGTGCTCCTGCGCTGAATGGATGATGGTGTCACCCGGCTGCTTGATGCCTAGGTTCACAACTTTGTAACCATTGTTGGATAAGATGATGTCGACGAGATTCTTACCGATGTCGTGCACATCGCCCTTTACCGTGGCGAGAACGATGGTTCCTTTCTGCTGCGAGCCGGTTTTCTTCTCCATCTTGGGTTCGAGGTAAGCGACCGCGGCTTTCATCACTCCGGCGGAATCCAGCACGGAGGGCAGCTGCATCTTGCGAGCGCCGAACAAGTCGCCTACCGTTTTCATTCCGTCGAGTAACACCGTGTTGATCAGGTCGAGCGGCTCGTATTCGAGTAGTGCTTCTTCAAGTAACTCTTCCAGAGTGCGCTTAGTGTTGCCGTCGCCTACCGATTTTTCCCCATTGATGATGGCATACTTCAGCTTGTCTTCGATGGAGAGCTTTTCGACGTGGGCCGTGGTTTGTGCCTGCGCCTTGCCTTTCATGCCGCTGAAATGCTGCATGTACACTTGCAGCGGATCGCCGTTCGCGCGGTCCTGATAAATTAGCTTGCGCGCCAGTTCCACTTCTTTCGCGGGAATCTTGTACAGCGGATAAATTTTTGTGTAGTTGACTATGGCTACATCGAGGCCATTTTCGACGGCCTCGTGCAGAAAGACAGAGTTGAGCACGCGGCGCGGGTAGGCGTCGAGGCCGAAGCTGATGTTGCTGACCCCCAGGACTGTTTTTACTTCTGGCAGTTCCTCGTGGATGCGCTTCACTGCTTTCAACGTCTCGATGCCGGCCGAGCGGTATTCTTCCTGGCCGGTGGAAATCGGGAGGGTCAACGTGTCGAAGAGCAAGTCCACGGGTCGGATGCCGTACTTTTGTGTGGCCAGATCGAAGATGCGATGGGCGATCGCGACTTTTCTGTCGGCGGTGAGCGCCATGCCTTCTTCGTCAATGGTCAGCGCGATTACTCCGGCGCCGTAGCGCTTCGCCATCGGCAACACTTTCGAGGTGCGTTTCTCGCCGTCTTCCAGATTGATGGAGTTGATAATGGCTTTGCCGGGGATGCGTTTGAGCGCCTCTTCGACGACCTCAGCCTCGGTGCTGTCGATCAGAATGGGGGCGGGCACTCGGGTGGCGATTTTTTCGAGGATGGCGGAGATGTAGCCCTTCTCATCTTCGCCCACGATAGCGCAACACAGGTCGAGCATGTGCGAGCCTTCGTTGGCCAGCTTTTTTGCCAGGGTCAGGATGTCATCGTATTTCTTCGCTTGCACCAGCTTGCGGAAATGATCGACGCGGGTGGTTGTGTTCATCTCCTCGGCTACGATCAGGGGTTTGGGTTCCAGATCGAGCGGGACTGATGTGTAGGCGCTGGACGCCGCGCCCACCGGTTCCACATCGCGCGGGGCTGGCTCGACTCCAGTTACGGCATCGATCACGGCTTTCAGATGTTCGTGAGTGGTGCCGCAACAGCCGCCTACGATTCTTACTCCGTAGTCTTTTACGAAATGTTTGTGATAGTCGGCTAAATCTTTCGGAGCGAGATTGTACACGGCGTGTCCGCCAACATTCTGCGGGAGACCGGCGTTTGGCAGAACCGAAATTAACTTAGTGGAGTTCAGGCCGAGGTAGCGGACCGCCTCGTTCATCTCCTTCGGGCCAGTCGCACAGTTCAGGCCGATGATGTCGATGTCATAAGGCTCCAACGCCGTTAGCGCGGCGCCGATCTCGGTGCCTAGCAGCATGGTGCCGGATTCCTGCAGCGTGACCTGCACCTGGACTGGTAGGCGCTTTCCGGCTTTGCGCATTGCTTCCAACACGGCTACCGTAGCGATCTTTGCCTGCAACAGATCCTGGCAGGTCTCGATGAGCATCACATCGACGCCGCCCTCGATGAGCGCCGCAGCCTGTTCTTCATAGGAGGCCAGCATAGCGTCCCAAGCAATGTGGCCTAGCGACGGCAATTTTGTCGTGGGACCGATCGATCCGGCTACGAAGCGCGGCTTATCTTTGGTGGAAAATTGCTGGGCTATTTCTTTCGCGAGTTGCACTGCCTTCAGGTTGATCTCGCGGACTTTGTCGCGCAGCTCAAACTCGCCTAAGACCAGGCTGGTCCCGCCGAATGTATTGGTCTCAACTATGTCGCAGCCTACTCGCAAGAAGTCAGCGTGAATGTCGCGGATAATGTCGGGCCGGCTCAGGACCAACACTTCGCTGCAGTTCTCCTTACCCCAGTAGTCGTCCAGGGTGGGATTGCGCTGTTGGATGTTGGTGCCCATGGCGCCGTCGTAGATTACGACGCGGTCTTTTACGAGTTGGAGAAAGCGCGACATCAGTTCTTGTTTCTGCTCTTAATCAGCTATCGACATGATATCGTGGCACACATTCCCCCACTGAGGTTGACATGCCCAATCGCACCCCTCAAGAGGTGGCTAGCCAGTTTGCATCTTATGCAGACTCAGTCGCCGCCTTTTCGCTTGCTCAGGGGATCCTGTATGCCATTGCTCTCGGAGCAAATGATTTTCGATTCATGGTCAGGCAGTGCCCCATCGCGCTGTACGCTGGAATTGCTGCATTTAATATTCTCTATCTGTTTGTCGTATTCGTCTGTCACCATGTTGAAAACAATCTTGTCGGTGAGCCAGGCGGCCCGGATCCAGCCGGTCTTTGGGCTAGGCGGGGACGCCGTGGGCGCTGGATCGTGGTCGTCTTGGCGATGGCCCTATGCCTATCCACCACATGGGCCGTCAGCCGCGACGTGAGCATCTGTCATTGCCTCACTCTGCCGCCAGCGCATGCAGAAACGCCGGTCCCATCGGGACCGGCGTTTGGTGGAAAATCTTGAAGTTCGTTAACTTCCGGTCACGCCTGCGTCCGTTTCCGATTGCGCAAACACCTGATTGGCTCCCATATGCGCGGGAGCCGGGGCCAGCATTTGCTCTTTGCGGTAGATCAAATTGCTGGCGTTGAAGCTTGCCAATTCAAATCCATGGCCGTGTGTAATCGCATCGGTCGGGCATGCCTCCACACAATACCCGCAAAATATGCATCGATTGTAGTCGATGTTGTAAACCCGGGCGTAGCGCTCGGCGCCTGAGACACGGGTTTCGGCGGTGTTCTCCGCGGCTTCTATATAAATGCAGTTGGCAGGGCATGCGGCGGCGCACAGGAAACAGGCCACACATTTTTCCAGGCCGTTTTCATCGCGCTGCAGGACGTGCATGCCGCGAAAGCGGTCCTGAAACTTTGCGCCTTTCAGGGGGCCGGGGCCGTCGGGATAGTTCTCGACGATCGTAGGCTGAAACATCTCCTTCAGGGTGATGGTCATTCCCTGGGCTATGGCGCCGATGTTCTTGATCACGGACATACCTTGACTAGTATAGCGGATGTTCAACGTGAACGTTTTCGCGGTGGCCCGCGAGACGCTGGCGCTACGAACTGGTCTTGGGTGCGAGCTTTTGGCTACCAAGGACTGCGGCACCTTCGAGGACGTGGAAATCTTCTCTTACTGGTTGAGACTCTAGCGGTGCGCTGCGTCGCGCCGGCGCAAGACTGGCGTTTCATCTATGGCCTGCCGTGGCTTGCGCTCTTCCTTTATTATCCTCTGCGTTCTTCTTGGCGTTGGATTATCCGTGCGCGCGTTTGGTCAGGAGTTGGGTAGAAACGCGGCCAGTTCCTCTCACCAGAATCGCGGCAGGGACCGCTCTTACCGCCGGGATGATCTGAACTGGAACTGGAACCGGCGCGGACGAACTGTGCCCGGAGGTGAGTCCGCGGCTGGGTTGAGGCTTCGGGCTTACCGGCAGAAGATGGTGTCGCGGGCCTTGCGCGCAACTGCGGCGAATGCAAATTCAACACTCTTTTCTGTCCCGTATTCCCCACACCCACTCATCGCAAAGAACGCGATGAGTGGGGCACCCGCTTCTTCATTTTCTGGTTCTACGGGTTGGGTGCCTATGGGACCGGCTCCTTTGGCTTCCGATGCTACGGGGGATGGGATGCAGGACTACAACTGGGTTTCGGGGCGGGCTACTTCTGTGCTCATCGATCCGGCGGACGTCACGGGAAATACGGTGCTGCTCGGCGGCGCTTATGGCGGCCTTTGGAAATCGACGAACGCGGGCGGTTTGAATTCCAATCCTGCTTTGGTGACATGGCGGGCCTTGATTGATGACGAACCAACATTGGCGGTGGGTGCGATAGCTTTGCAACCCGGTAACAGCAACGTCATTCTGGTCGGAACCGGAGAGACGAACAGTTCGGGCGATTCTTATTACGGGCTGGGAATTCTGCGGTCTGCCGATGGAGGTTCGACGTGGACGCAAATCGAGGGCGCGGGCACGGGCACGGGACAATCGTTTCTGGGGATCGGATTCAGCAAGATTGCCTTCAGCACGGCGAATCCCAAGGTGGCTGTAGCGGCAACGGCCGGGGACAACGGCTTGTACGTTGGCCTGGAAGAAGATGGGACTTCGACGGCGCGCGGACTTTACTTCTCACAGGACGGCGGCTTGACGTGGAACCGCGTCATCCTGTCGGATGGTGCGGTTCCAGCCTCGGCCACATCCGTGATTTACAACCCTGGACAAGGATCGAGCGGGACGTTTTATGCTTTTATCCGGCGTCACGGGCTTTACTCATCGACCGATGGGCAGCATTTCACGCGATTGGCTTCACAACCGACTGCCGGTCTGGCACGGGCTCTGTGTCCAGCGGGTTCGAACGCCAGCGGTTGCCTGATTTACCGCGGCGAGTTCGCGGTGGTGCCGGGACGGAATGAGATGTATGTGTGGGTGGTGGATGTGCAGCCGGATATTAACGGAAACCCTGTGCCGGCTGACGAGGGCATCTGGCAAACATTGAACGGCGGAACAAGTTGGACACAGATTCCGGACAATGGGATCACTAACTGTGGGGACAGCGCGTTTGGGCCGGGCAGCGGCTGCGGGGTGGAGCAGGGCTGGTACAACCTGGAGTTGGCGGCGATTCCTAATGCCACGGGGACCGACATTTATGCAGGGGCTATCAATCTTTACAAGTGCACATTGGCGGGAGGCACGACTTGCGCGCAGGGCGACTGGATTAACTTGACGCACGTGTATGGTTGCAACCCCGGACCTCTGGGAGCGCCGGCGCACGTGCATCCCGACCAGCATGGAATCGCATTCATGGTGGCGAGCGGCAAGGCGCCCGGCTACCTCGCGCATGATGGCGGAATCAGCCGGACGCTCGATGGCTACGCCGGGCTCAGCACCGGTAGCTGCGCGGGCACCAATCAATTTGACAGCCTCAGCCAGCCCCAAAGCGCAGCCAACACCGAGACTTTGGGGTCGATGACGGAGTTTGTTTCTTTCTCGGCCGATCCCTCCGACGCGGACATTCTGCTCGGGGGAACGCAGGATAACGGCTCACCGAAAACCAGTACCGCGACCAGCAGCAGCACATGGCAGAATGCGCTGGGCGGAGATGGCGGATTCACAGCCATCAATCCTGCGAACTCCAACCCGGAATCGCGCGAATGGTTCGCCGAGAATCCGTACGTCTCGATCATGAAGTGTGAGGAGGGAACGGCCTGCAATGAGTCGGGTTTTAGTCAGGTTGTCGGCTCCAGCGATCTGGGCGGAGACCAGGGGGCCTTCTACACTCCGTACATTCTCGATCCGCAGAATAACAGTGAAATGCTGGTGGGAACCTGCCGGGTTTGGCGGATCAGCACCAGCGGAACTGCTCCGCTGCAACTGAGCAATGACTTCGACACGCTGGGCACGGGCGCGTGCACGGGCGATGAGGTCAACCTGGTGAATGCGCTGGCGGCGGGCGGGCCGGCCGCGAACGGGAATTCTGCGGTGGTGTATGCGGTGACGAACGGATACGGGCCGCTTAGCGGAGCTTTGAATGGACCTACGGGCGGCGAGGTTTGGGTTACGACTGATGCGGGCGTTACGTTGATGAGGAACGTGACGGAAGATATCAATCCAGATGCGTATGCGATTTCGGCGGTCGCGATGGATCGGTCGGATGCGACGGGCAACACGGCCTATGTGGGGATCATGGGATTCAGCACGCCGGGTTTCCCTACGTCGCATGTGTGGAAGACTGTGAATGCGGGCACGAGTTGGACAGACTGGAGCGGATCGGGGGCGAGCGAGTTGCCGGATGCTCCGGTGAACGCGTTGCTGGTGGATGCGGAAGCGGCCCAGGTTTACGTGGGGACCGATGTCGGCGTTTTTGTGAGTTCGACGGCGACCGCGGGGTGGACGGAGGTTGGTCCAGTGCCGGCGCCGACTGCGGCGGGCTTTCTGCCCAACGCGCCGGTGACGGCACTGCAGCTCTTTAATCCGAACACGAATACGAAGACGCTGGTGGCGTCCACGTATGGGCGGGGCATTTGGAACTACGCGCTGGCGACAACGCCGGACTTTTCGATTGCGCTGACGGCGACTCCGAATACGACGGTGGTGAATCAGACCGTGACGTGGAACGGGACGCTGACGGCTTCGAACGGATACGGCGGGAGCGTGACGTTGACGTGTACGGCGGGAGCTCCAGGTACATGCATCACGCCGGCTCCATTAACGCCGACGGCAGCGGGAGCTCCGTTTGCGGTGACGCTGGGCAGCTCGACGGCGGAGACTTTTGACTTCACGGTCCAGGGAACGGACGGGACTCTGACTCATGCTACGCCGATGGAGACGCTGACGGTGGCAACGAAACCGGCTGCGGATTTTACGATTGCGGTCACCGCGACTCCCAGTATGACGGTGGTCAATCAGACTGTGAAGTGGAACGGAACGCTGACGGCGGTGAATGGATACAGTGGGAACGTGGGGCTGACGTGTACGGTGGGAGCTCCGGGAATATGTACGATTTCTCCGTTGACGGTGACGCCGACAACAGGGGGAACTGCGTTTGCTGTGACATTGGGTAGCGCCACGGCGGGGACGTTTAATTTCACGATCCAGGGAACCGACGGCACTCTTACCCATGCTACCGCGACGGAGACACTGACGGTGACGGCTGCGGCGACGGACTTCGCGTGGACGGACACGGGCAACGCGGCGGCCAGGGTGCCGGCCGGACAGAGCGCGAGTTATACATTTTCGGCGGTTCCTGCGGGCGGATCGTTTAGTTCGGCCGTGAGTCTTGTTTGCGCGAACTTGATAGCGTTAGCGGGTTGCATTTTCAGCCCGGCGTCCATTGCAGCAGGGGCGGCGACAACCCCGGTCACGCTGACTGTTTGGACCTGCGGACCGAATCTGCCGACGATGTGCCCAACTGGGACGGGCGGGGACGCACGTCCCTCCACACGCACCACCCGGACCGCGTGGAGTGGCCGTCCCTACGCAAGCCCCCGTCCCCACACCTTGCCATTCTTCACACTTGCCTGGATGGTGGCTGGGATTGTGGGGCTGGGGCGAAAGAAACGCGGCGAGCCGCGTCTCTACCGGGCGATCACGGGAATTTCCCTGGGGATTGGGTTGATGGCTTTGCTTTCTTGTGGCGGTGTCGGTGGGAGCAGCACTCCTCCGCCGCCGGAGGTCACGGTCACGGTGAATCCCGGCTTGGCGACTTTGTTTGCCGATGAGGCGGGGAACACTTGGCTGGCGGGAGTTACTCAGCAACAATTCAAGGCGACGGTGAATGGCTCGACTGACCAGAACGTGACTTGGGCGGTCACCGGCCCAAGCGCGAATGGCACGGTGGACGTGACGACGGGACTGTATACTGCGCCGGCAGTTGTGCCGAGTCCGGCTACGGTGACGGTCACGGCAACGTCCTCGCTCGCAAGCTTGCCAGGATCGACTTTTGTGACAGTGGCGACGCCGACGGAGCTGGGAACTTCGCAGATTACGGTGACAGCCACGGAGGCGGGCGGAGCGGGACATTCGGATCTGGTGACATTGACGGTGCAGTAGGGCAGTCTTCTGACGGGAGGCTGCCGTGCTTTGCACGGCTGGACAGCGGACCACCCCAGCCCGCGAAGAGCGCGCGGGCCGGGGACCCCGGCGAGGGCGGCTCTCCCTACATTAGCTCAGTTACGCTTGGCGCGGACATCGTGTTCGCGCCTTTTTCTTGCGTCACATCAGTTTGTTCCTGCGTCACGGTGAGCGGACTTAGTGTGAGGTAGCATCATCTTTGGTGCGGCTGTTCCTACGCAAGCCTATGACCTATGACATCGCTGTGATCGGCGGGGGGATTGTTGGGCTTTCGTTTGCCATGGAGGCGGGCGCACGCTTTCCCCGATTACGGGTGATCGTTCTCGAGAAAGAGCCTGGTGTGGCTTGGCATCAGACGGGACACAACAGCGGGGTGATCCACAGCGGCGTGTATTACAAAGCGGGATCGCTGAAGGCGCGATTGTGTGTGGCGGGGGCGCGGGAGATGGTGGAGTTCTGCGCACGGCATGGGATTCCGCATGAGGTGTGCGGAAAACTAATTGTGGCTACTAAGTTGGAGGAATCAACGCGATTGGATGACTTACTGGCGCGCGGCGTGGCGAATGGGTTGGAGGGTTTGCGATTGCTGGGGCGCGAGGCGATGCTCGAGGTCGAGCCGCATGTGGGCGGCGTGCGAGCGCTGCACGTGCCGTCCACGGGGATTACGGATTATGCGGCGGTGGCGGCGAAGTATGCGGAGATTGCAGTGGGACGCGGGACGGAGGTTCGGGTAAACGCGGGCGTAGTGGGATTTGAGCGGACTTCCGATGGAAAGCCGGAATCGGTGGTCATCCAAACACGGGCGGGAGATTTTTCGGCGCGGTATGTGCTGAATTGCGCAGGGCTGTACAGTGATCGGGTGGCGCGTATGGCGGGGGACGATCCGGGGATGGTGATCGTGCCGTTTCGCGGAGAGTATTACGATTTGGCGGCTGCGCGGCAGGAGTTGGTGCGAGGGCTGATTTATCCGGTGCCGGATCCGCGGTATCCATTTCTGGGCGTACACTTCACGCGGCGAATTCAGGGCAATGTGGATGCGGGGCCGAATGCAGTGTTAGCGTTCCGGCGCGAGGGATACCGGTGGAGAGATTTTGATCTGGGCGAAACGATGGAAGTGTTCATGGATGCGGGGTTTCGGGCGCTGGCGCGGCAGCACTGGAAGAATGGGCTGAAAGAGTTTCGGCGTTCGTTGCGAAAGCGGGAGTTTGTGCGGTCCTGCCAGCAACTGGTGCCGGCGGTGCGGATGGAGGATATGACATCGGGCGGGTCGGGAGTGCGGGCGCAGGCGGTGGGCACGGATGGCGCGCTGGTGGATGATTTTCGATTCGTCGCGCGCGAGCGGTTTTTGCATGTGCTGAATGTGCCGTCTCCGGCCGCGACGGCTTCATTGCCGATCGGGCGCGAGATCTTGAAGATGGTGCCGGAGGAGATTACGGGTTCGTAGTGGTTGGTGTCTCGATTCCTGTGACTAGTGTAGTCTTCGGTAGAGACGAGGCTGGCCTCATTTCGGACGCTGCAAGACGCGGCGAGCCGCGTCTCTACCAAATGGTTGGGAGAACTGGCATGGGGCAGAGTTTGAGTGCTAAGAAAAAAGTCGCAGTCTTAGGCGCTGGGAAGATGGGGTCGATTCTTTTACAGTCGTTTTTGCGCGATGGATTGTTGTCCGCAGGACAGACCTGGGCGACGGTGGCGCATCCGGATCGGGCGCGGTTGTTGAAGGAGAAGTTGAAGGTGCACGCGGGGACCGACAACGCCGAGGCGGTGAAGGGTGCCGGCATCATTTTTCTTTGCGTGAAGCCGCAGGTGGTGGCGGACGTGGTGCGAGAGATCCGCGCGCATTTGAGTGAAAAGCAACTTGTAATTTCGGTTGCGGCGTCGGTCCCTACCGAAATGATCGAGCGAGCGATGGAGAAAGAGGTTCCGGTAGTGCGCGCGATGCCGAATACTCCGTGCGTGCTGGGCGCGGGTATGACGGCGCTGTGCAAAGGAAAGTTCGCCACCAAACAGCATCTGGAAACGGCGACAAAGTTTTTCGATGCGGTGGGGCGGACGGTGGCTCTCGATGAAAAACATATGGACGCGGTCACGGGATTGTCGGCGAGCGGGCCGGCGTATATCTACATCATTTTGGAATCGCTGGCGGAAGCGGGCGTGAAGGTCGGGCTGCCGCGCGATGTGGCGACACTGCTGGCGGCTCAGACAACCATGGGCGCGGCGCGGGTGGTGCTTGAGACCGGCGATCATCCGGCGCTGCTGAAGGATGCAGTGACGACTCCGGCGGGATGCACGATTGACGGCATCATGGAATTGGAAGAGGGTAAGCTGCGCGTGACCTTGATCAAGGCGGTGGTGAAGGCAGTGCAGCGCGCTAAGGAGTTGGCTTTTTCGTAGGGTCTAACGGATAAAGCGGTTTTCGGACGAGAACCGCTCCCTCGGCGGCTAAATCCGATTCAAAACAATCCAATTATCCCAGCGGTAAACCGCTCCACCCCATCACGAAGAGCAGGTGTGCTGGGGACTCCGGCGCGGCACCACCCAAAATCACGTGCACCACAAAATCGATAGCGCAGCGAGCGGGTCAGTTGGGGGGAGCAAAGGTCAGGGTTACATCGGTCTGAAACTGATGGGGATGGTCGTGCACGCGGTAGGGCTGGTAGCGCCAGTTGCGTACGGCTTCGGTGGCGGCGGCAGCCAGGATGGGGTCTCCACTTAGTAGACGAATATGGCGGACGGAACCATCTTCCGCGATTTGCACTTCAAGGTGGACGTCGCCGGTCTGGTGGGCGTCGAGAGCCGCGGCGGGATACTGGGGCTCAGTTCGGTTTTGGAGACGGGCTTCGGCTTGCACAGGGTCGAGCCACACACTCTGGCTCGGGGCGAGCTTATCAATCGAGGCCGCTTCCGTAACGGAATGGTTCATTGGATCGGCGGGACCGGGTTTGAGGCGGAAAACGACTTTGCCTTTCTCGTAAACCACTAAGTCGCCATCGGCTGCATCGCTCGTCGAAGAGGATAGCCCGGATCCTTTTGCCGACGCTCTGGGAGGGGACGATTTTGCGGACGATTTTCTGGGCGAAGATTTCTCAGCCTGTGCGGGCGACGATTCGTTGGACGATAATCCGTTAGACAATAGTCCTTCAGACATTGACCGACTTGCCGCGGAGGGCTCGGAAGCAGCCGCGCCTTGTCTGGCTACGGTAGATTCGTCGATGTGACTGCTGGAGGCGGATTTGTGCGGGCTCAGCCATCCGACCCGAAAGCCGATCAGGAAACTGAGCGCGATGGCGGCGAGGATGGTTAGAGTTCCCAGAACGAGGGCCCAGGTTTCGTGGGGCAGGCGGCGATCAGGCAGATGCCTGCCAATCATAAAATCGGGCGGCGTGAAATCGGAGGGCGTCAAACTCGGCGCGACGAGCTTAGGCAAAACCAAGTCAGAAGAATCGACCGCCGCAGGATTGCCAAGTTCGAGCGCGGCTTGGCGTACGCGGGCGCACTCATGGGCGAAGTCTTCCACCAGTTTCTGATGGACGCTGGAAAAGGCAGCGGGAGAAGGGGAAAAAACTTCGAGAACTCCCGTAAACTTCTCGGCGTCGTTGGTGTCAAATACAGGGACCGCCAGGATAGAGCGGATGCCGAGGCGCTTGGAGATGTCGGGATCGACTCGAGGGTCGCACTCGGTATCGACAGAGAGCTGGGGTTCACGGCTTTGCAGGCAGGCGCCGGAGAGGCCGTCGCGCGGCTTCAGTGGGATGCCGAGACCTGGGGCTAAGGATCCGGTGGCGGCGCGACAGACCATTTCATCTTCATCGCCGCGGACTAAGGCAAGAGCGGCGGCGCTGGCATGGGTCGCTTCAGCGGCGCGAACGACGATTTCATTGAGAACGAGGTCGAGGGCGAGGTCGGGTGGAAAACCGGCGCGGATGTGCTGCTCGAGAGTGTGGGATGGATCAGGTGGCACCTCGTCAGGGCGGAACTCGGACTTCGAAATGCGCCGCGGGAACATACATTGTTCCGATCGCCTGCGGTCATGCGGGGGATGGCAGGCTTGCTAACCGAGTTTCCCGCGAAATGAGAGGGAAGTCAATTGCACGTACGGGTGTGTCGCCCACGTCCGCACGGACCCTCTGAGCCACGTTTTGTGGTTGCTGCCCGGTTTCCGTCAGTTGGTAACGGAATACGCGACAAAGCTGGCATTCTTCAATCCGGTGGACGTGGCGGTGACAGTTATAGTGGCGGCCGTGTTGGGCAACTGCAGAGTAGTACCAGCCATGCCTTTGCTGGCGGTAACTGCGGAAGGCGAACCGACCACGGCACCATTGTTGGCGGTGAAGGTGACGGTGACACCTGGGACGCCGTTCTGGTAGGCATCCTGAGCCTGGACAACGAGCGGATTGGCTAGGGTGGAACCAACGACGCCGGTCTGCTTATTTCCTGAGGAAGCAATGATTTTTATGACAGCGCCCGGATTCGCGATGGCGGTGGTGGTGCCATTGGCGACAGTGGCGCCGGACATCGTTCCGGACATCGTCAGGGTGTAGGTGCCAGATCTTCGCGGAAGGGTATAGGTTGTGGAGACGTAGCCATTGGAGTCGGTGACCGCAGAAGGAGGATTGAACGATCCGCAGGTGACGGCGCCAGCCTTTGTGCAGCCATCGCTGAAGGTGACGATCACGCCGGCGTCCGGAATGCCGGTGTACGGGTTGAACGCCTGTGCTTGGATTTGACTGGCTAGCGTGGTGGCAACGGTACCACTCTGGGCATTGCCGCTAATAACGTTGAGGGCGTGAAAGAGTCCGTAGGCTACGAGACCGGTCTGGGTGGCCACATAAACCCGGCCGCCGGTGACGGTCTGAGTGACGAAGTGACCAACCGGAGGCGTCAAGTCGCGTTTGTTCGGTGCCTGGTTCGACGTATAGAGCACTTGCAGAGAAACGGCGTCAAAAGCGGTGAGCCCAGGAGTAAGGGCCCAGAGGATACCGTTGACATTGCCATTGGCGGAAATCGATGGCGAGTGACTGCCCGGATATTGCTGGACGGTGTTGAGAGGTGTACCCAGCAATCCGCTGCTTAGCGGGAAAGCCAGGAGCGGAGACGCGTCGGGAGCGAAGTACACAGTATTGTTCCAAAAGGCGGGAGAGCTTAAAAGGACGTCCTTGACTTGGTCGCTGGATTCTCCGGGAATCAGGGCCACTTTCTGGAGAATGCGGCTATCGTCGGGATCGTTCGAGTTATAGGTTCCCATGTTGTCGCGATCCAGAACAAAAACGAATCCCTGCTTGCCCCCGGCGATCAGTTCATGACCATGCAGCGAGGGACCGGGCGCTTGGTCGGGTAGGACCAAAGCCCCGGTGGAACTGATGTCAAGATCGTTGCTGTTGAGGAAGGCTACATCCCATGGCGTGAAAAAGTCGGTGGGTGCGTTGAGATTGGGTGGAGTCAATTTGACCACGCTGTTGCAGTAGGCTTGGCCGCCGTTTTGAATGTCGTAATCGCTGTTGCCGGCTTCCGCGATTTCCGCGTAGATGTTGCCGTCCTCGTCGGCAGCAAGACCGTTGCCCGTTTGCCAGATGGATGCGAGTCCCTTGTCGGGCGAGGTGTTGAAGGCGGATTGCAGCGTCAGCGTCGCCTGATCGTAGGACAAGACCCAGCCACTGTTGGCGTCGTTGCAGTAGTTCGAGCCGAAGCCCATATAGATGGTTCCGTTGAGCAACAGGAGGCCGGGACGATTTTTCTGATGAAGAGCGTTGAAGACGGTTTTGTGTCCCGCGTTGCTGACCGACGTGGCGCCGATTAGAACTGGGCTGTTCGATAGGTCGGCCCCCGTGGTGATGTCGAGGGCGTGCAGATTGTCCTGGACGGTGCCATTGTTCAAGGTTTTGGCCACCAGATACATGGTGGGATTGGGTGTGGCGTTGGGATCAATGACGGGAGTGCCAATAATGCCCTCCTGATTGAACCCGGGCGCGGTGCCGCAGGGAAGGTACTTGCCACTGGCCGTAGTGATGCCCAGGGCCGGATTGGTGAAATTGACATGCCAGAGTTGCGCGCCATTGTCCGCATCGAAGGCATAGACCGAATCGGCCTGCGTGACCACGTAAACCACATTGTGAGTCGTCCCGGCGTAGGGCCCAGTGCCAATGGTCACGTTCGGCATGAAAAGGGGCTGGGCCAACGCCATATAGTCGATGGGAGCGGTGAATAGCTTCCCGAAGCTGTTCTTGTTGACGTTGTACGGAGCCAGCAGGGTTTCGTTTGTGTTCGCCCCATCGCGAGCAATATCGCCACGGCTGGTTAGGAAAGGACAGTTAGGCGCACAGGGCTGCAACTGCGCGAACGCAGACGGTAGTAATGAAATGCAGACGACTACTAGAGCGATGCAAAAACGGCGGCGAGTTGCGGCTGCAGTAGATATGGTACATATCGAATCTTGAATGAATCCGGGCGCCGCATTTGGACGGTTGTTTTCAGCCGTTTGTGACACAAAGTGGCACATTTTGGGTTCCTCCGACTATCGTTGCTAACCGCATTTGAAACTCCGGAGAAGCTGCCGGACGGGAAACATGTTTAAAGCGTATAAGTACAACGATTAGATGAGGGATTTGTACACCTAGGGGAATTGGATCGCCATGCCACTTTTTGGCTAGTCGCAAACTATTGCATATTTTGCGCTATTTTTCCTGAATTTTCAGCGTCGCACCTCGCGGAATTTCTTTGGTACCTTATAATGAAAAACCGTAACGCCACGCGCTGAAAGGCAGCGATGATGAACTCTCGATTAGCGGAACGCAATCAAGCCGAGATTGAACGCAGCGCGAGCGAGGCCGCGAAGTTCGTACTGAAGCCTCTGGAACGGGCTCAGATCGATCGTTACATGAATCCCCCGGCGAGCACGCCGTATGGACTTGAATACGCTTATCACTTGTTGGGAGACGTTCGAGGCAAGACCGTGCTCGATCTGGGTTGCGGCACCGGGGAGAACATTATTCCTTTGCTGGAGCGTGGCGCTCGCGTGATTGGCATCGATATTTCCCCGGACCTGATCGCTATTGCCCGGAAACGCCTGCAGGACGCCAATCTCCAGGCTACTCTCGGGGCTGGCGATGCGCACGCGACCGGCTTGCCGGACGAGTCTGTCGATGCAATTTTCTCCATGGCGCTGATTCACCATCTCGACATAAAACTAGCGCGCAAAGAAATGTGGCGGATCCTCCGAAAAGGCGGTGTGATTATCCTCAAGGAGCCCATCCGATTTTCCAAGGGATATGCCCGGCTGCGCAGTTTGCTGCCGTTGCGCGAACACGTTTCGGAGTACGAGCATCCGCTGAACCGCGAAGAACTGGCCCTCATGACCGAACCCTTCAAGGTCGAGGGGACCCGCTATTTCCGGCTTCCGTTTGTACCGCTGGTCTCCCGCACCGTGCCCTCAAAGAGCGCGGCCGCCTGGAGAGCGGACAACTGGTGCATCCAGCATTGGCCAGGCTCTGAGCGGTTTGCATCCGTGGTTGTTGCCAAGCTGCACAAGGATGGAGTCCCGCCGCGGATTGACAGTTAGTTCCTGCTGCTAGGTTGGCCCGCCCTCTTGCTGCAACCTGAATTGCGAATATGGATTGGATGTACAGGTGGCCGATTGCAGCGCTAAACCTTGTCAGCTGTCCTGGTTAGACACCCACGGCGGGCGCGGACGCCCGCCGGACAGCCGCCGGGTTGCCGGCGCTACACGACACTAGAAGGTCGTGGTGAGGCGCGTGGCTACGCTTCGAGATGGTCCGATTGCGTTGCCGGAAAAAAGGCCTCCGAAGTCGATGACGTCGAGAACGTTGGTTAGATTCTGGCCGTCGATCTGAAAACGAATCTTCAGGCGGTCTGACTTGTAAACGTCCGCACCGGCCGAGGCATTGACCTGAAAAGCAGGATAGATGCGCCCGCGGGCAAAATTAATTCTATCCAACATCTGCTGGCCGTATTGCTGGAGCACCTCGGCGGGGTCGCCATCGAATTCGAAGGGTAGTCCGGTGTCGTATTGAATTCCGCCAGCGACCCAGAAGCGGGGTTGCACCTGGTAGCGGAGGCGTCCGCGGATCGTGTTGCGCTGGTCTTGCGAATCGGGGAAATGGCCGCTGGTTGGCAATCCTTGAGCGTCGTCCCCCAGGAATAAGCCGCCCGTCACCGGATACCAGGCCTGGCCGACGGTGTAGGAATAACTTAAGAAACCGGAGAGACGGCGCCAGTCGGGAAGATCGAGTTTCGCTTCCGCGCCGTAGATGATGGATTTCCGGAATGCGATCGGGAAACTGATGGCGGTGTTGGCGATCTGATCGTCATCCGCATAGTTGCTCACGAGCCGTCGAAAGTAGTTGGCATCGAGCTTGATGGCTTTGTGGAACACTTCCGTCAATCCCACTTCGTAGTAGTTTCCCTCGGAGGGTTCGACGGGCAGCCGCAGAAAACTCTCCGGATCGATGGACTCAACCGCGGTTGAACTCGAAAGCAGAATGTTCTCGAAAGACGGAGTCTGAAATACGCGGTCATAGGAAAAATGCACCAGGAGATCGGCTGAAGGGAAGTAGCGCGATATCGAGAAGCGCGGGTCCACCGCGTGACGGTTTAACAAGAGCTGATAGTGGTCCCAACGAATTCCGGCGTTGATGGTCCAGTTTTTCAGATGGATTTGATCCTGCAAGAACGCGGATTGCTCGAGATCAGGCCGATTGGCGAGGAAGCTGAAGTCAATCGGCGTGTCACTGTCAAATTGGGTTGGGTCGGTAATGTGGTAGCGGAAGTTTTCATTCAGAAAGGTGTTGTCCGACTCGAACCCGAACTTCCATTCGTTTCGCCCTCGATTGATGGTTGTGGTCCCTCTGAAGTACGCTTCGCGAAAAAAATTCTGCTGGAAGGCCTCGATCGGAGTTGAATTGTCGTTGGAGTTGAAATCGATCGCGTTGTCGCGAACCATGGCGCGAAAATCGGCGAGCGCATTGGATGAAAAAGTGTGCTGGTACGAAGCGATTCCCATCGTCTCAATGTTGTCGGCGGTTTGAAGCTGGCCATTGGCTTGCTGTACCTGCTCGTTCGGCAGTTCGTAGCGCGAGAGTTCGTGGCGGACAATGAATCGAAGGCGATCCTTCGACGTCAAGTCGCGCTCATAACTGAACGAAAAATCGCCCAACGTACCCGCGTTCGTGAAGTTTTGTGGGACCACGGGATTGAGATAGTGGTTCGTCATACTGCCACTGGCGCTCGCTCCGAAGGTATTTTTGCTCCAGGCATACTCCCCGGCTGCGGCGGCGCCGGCGGAATCAAAACTGCCTCCGGAAAGCACCAGTTGACCGTGGAAGCCCGGCTGTGAGTCCTGCTGCGTATTAACTTCGATTACGCCCCCCATTTTTCGACCGTATTCCGCTGGAATGCCCGCGGTGTAGATGCTCAGCGATTGCAGGTCGTCGGCGTCAATTGCTGGACCGAAGCTGGGCGAGCGATTGTCGGTGAGCGGGATGCCATCGACCACAAACTGCGTCTGATACTCGGAGCCACGCGGATGCAGGACGGCATTGCCCTCGTACAGCCATCCGGGCTGCGAATTTACCAGATCCTGGAGAGAGCGGCCGGGAATCGAACTGAGCCGGTTCTGGATTACGGCAGCGCCGATCTGACTGACCGACCCAGCTTGATCCGGATCGATTAAAGTATCGGGCGCCGTGACGGTTACGGATTCATTCACCGAAGGCAGCTTGAGCCGGATGGTGTATTCGGTCGGAATCGTGGAATGAATCTCGACAGATTCGGTCAGACCGGCAAAACCAGGCTGACTGACTTCGAGCTGATAGATGCCATAGGGCAAACGCTGCACGGTCAGAGCGCCCTGCTCCGTGGTGGCCAAAACATTTCGATACTGGTTAGCCTGGCTGACGATCTGAACGGTTGCCTTGACGCCCAGACCAGCCGGATCGGTCACTCTGAGGCGCAATTCGCCGCTATTGCTCTGGCCGAGCAGGGGCCAGGCGCAGAAGAAAAAAATTGCTGCAAATCTGTACATGAAGATTCAGCCCTTATAGTTTAGATGTTCTCGGAAGAGAGACGGGCAGGCGTTTGACCCACAGCGGTTACCTTAGGGAAATGTGTGGTGGCGGGGCCCTTCGGATCCGTTCAGGGCAGGCTCCGCCCCCTCACCACACAAGCGCAGTGATCGTGATCACCATTTCGTGTGAGGTTCGAATTCCCATTCCTGGGCGGGGGACGCTTTGATTACGATGGAGAGGCTGAACGGGTTGGAAAGGCTGCTACAGTAAGAAAGTGCACGCCGACGAGCCGGATGTGCAACTGAACATTAAGGGGAGAACGCTCGCTATGCGTATCGCGGTGGTTGGTTCGGGGTATGTTGGGTTGGTAACAGGAGTCTGTTTTGCGGAACTGGGACACGAGGTTGCCCTGGTCGATAACGACGAGAGCAAGATCGCCGCGCTGAAAAGCGGCGCGGTGCCGGTTCACGAACAATTCCTGCCCGAGTTGCTGGGGCGGCATCGGGGAGAGCGGATCAAATTTTCGGGCGACCTGCAGGCGGCCACGCGGGAAAGCGACGCCGTGTTCATCGCAGTTGGAACCCCGGCGACCGAAAGCGGGGACGCGGACCTGTCATATGTGGAATCGGTGGCGCGGGAAATCGCGGGGGGCGTGGACGAATACACGGTGGTGGTGGAGAAGAGCACGGTCCCGGTGTACACGAGCCAGTGGATTCGGACCATTATTACGAGGAACGGGGCCCATCCGTCGCTGTTCGATGTGGCTTCGAATCCGGAATTTTTGCGCGAAGGGACGGCGGTCACGGATTTTCTCTATCCCGATCGAATTGTCGTGGGAGTTGAGAGCGAGCGGGCGGCGGAGGTGATGCGCCAGATCTACGGGCCACTCACCAGCGGATGGTATTACGGACGGGGAGACGCGATTCCGCGTCCGGAAGCGGCCGCAGCCAAGGCGCCCCCGCGGTTGATCGTCACTAGTTCGAAGAGCGCGGAGATGATCAAGCATGCTTCGAACGCATTTCTGGCGATGAAGATTTCCTTTATTAATGCGGTGGCATCGATTTGCGAAGCGGTGGGGGCGAACGTGGAGCAGGTGAGCGATGGGATTGGGACGGATTCGCGTATCGGGCCGCGCTTTATGAATCCGGGCATCGGCTATGGCGGGTCGTGCTTTCCCAAGGATTTGATGGCCTTCCGCGCGGTCGCGAAGGAAAACGGATATGACTTCCGGCTGTTGGAAGAAGTGATCCGGATTAATGAAGATCAGCGGCACCGATTTTTGCGCAAGGTGCGGAGTGTGCTCTGGACGTTCCGCGGCAAGCGTTTGGGTGTGCTTGGGTTGGCGTTCAAGGGCGGGACGGACGATATCCGGGAATCTCCGGCGGTCCTGCTGGTGCAGGAGCTTCTGCGCGAGGGCTGTCACATTTGCGCTTATGATCCGGCGGCCATGGAGCGGACGAAAGAAGTATTGAAGTCGGGAGTGGAATTCGCCTCGGATGCGTATGAGGCGGCGGCGGGGGCGGATGCTTTGCTGATCCTGACCGAATGGGAGGAGTTCGCGGCGCTTGATCTGGATCGTTTGCGTGCGCTGGTGAAGTATCCGATCGTGCTTGATGGGCGGAATCTCTATGATCCGGCGGTGATGGTGGAGCACGGATTCTCTTATTACAGTGTAGGCCGTCCGGCGGCGTTAGCAGAGGAGTCAACGGCGAAAGCGCTGGTGAAGAAAAAGGAGCGCGCCTGAAATCGATTTTCGGGCTCACATGAACATGCGACCCACGAACACGCGACGCGCGCTGGTGACGGGAGGGGCGGGCTTTCTGGGATCGCATTTGTGCGATGGGCTGCTGGGCGAAGGCTATTCGGTGGTTGCGGCGGACAATCTGCTGACCGGACGGCTGGCGAATCTGGAGCATCTGCGCAACGACTCGCGCTTCGAGTTTGTGGAGAAGGATGTTTGCCAACCGGGCGCATGGGGCGCGCTGGATTATGTATTTCACTTTGCCAGTCCGGCGAGTCCGGCGGACTACTCCGAGCACGGCATCGAAACTCTGCGCGTGGGATCGTATGGAACGTTCGAAGCGCTCGAAACGGCGTTGCGTTGCGGCGCGAGGTTCATGATGGCATCCACGTCGGAGTGCTACGGCGATCCGCTGACGCATCCGCAGACCGAAGCGTATTGGGGGAACGTAAATCCGATCGGACCCCGGTCGGTGTATGACGAGGCGAAGCGGTTCTCGGAGGCGGTGACCATGGCCTATCACCGCTATCACCGGGTGGATACGCGTATCTTGCGCATCTTCAACACCTACGGGCCGCGCATGCAGATCAACGACGGGCGGGTGATTCCGAACTTCATGTGGCAGGCGCTGCGCGGGGAGAATCTTACGGTGTATGGCGATGGCAGACAGACGCGCAGCTTTTGTTACGTGAGCGACGAGGTGGATGGAATTCTGCGACTGGCGCGATCTGCGGAGCACGAGCCGGTGAATATTGGGAATCCGGCGGAGTTTACGATTCTGGAGTGTGCGCGGAAGGTAATCGCGACGACGGGATCGAAGAGCCAGATCAAATTCGAAGCGTTGCCGCAAGACGATCCGAAGCAGCGGTGTCCGGATATTTCAAAGGCGAAGCGGCTGCTGGGATGGGAACCGAAATTGGGGTTAGAGGACGGGCTGAAGCTTTCGCTGGAATATTTTCGGCGGGCGGTAGCAGAAAAAGAGCAGGCGGCTTCGCGGGCGTAGCTTCAGCGGACTCAGATGGGCTGTTCGTCCAGCGAAGAGTCGGCGGAGAGAGTCGCAAGCATGCGCCGGACCTGTTCCCGCTCAGCGGAATCGCTGTAGTCAAAGCGTACGCCCATACCGAAGCCGGGATGGGCAGTCAGCACCTGGCCCCGGATTACCAATTTGGTGTCGGCGGTGTGAACCCGAATTTCAACGCCCGACTTGCGGGCGAAGGGAGAAGCTATCTGAACATAGCATCCGCCCTCACTGAGATCGGTGAGGACGCAGCGAGTCGGAACGCCAGTTCCGAGATGGTAGACCTCCGCTCCCAGAGTGCACTCCAAACGTTGCCCTCCGCGGCGGTTGCGTGAATCGGGGGCGGCGTCTTTTGGCGCGTCGTCTTTTGGGGTGGCCCCGGGCGTTGGGAGAACCTGCACCCAGGTCTCGGTCGCGGACGCATTGTCTGGCGACGACTGGTCAGCCGCGTCGATTGTGGTTTGCACATGATTCTGCTGCAACCAGGCTTGAATGATGCGGCGCGAAGACTGAGGCACGTCGAGGAATCTAATACCGGTGCGACCGCTGGCGTCCTGCCAGGCGACTTCGCCCGACAGGCGAACCAGTTGGTGGTGGCCGGAAAGCGCGAACTCGAAATACACCTTGCAAGCGCGAGGGAGATTGGAAGAGTGAATCAAAGAGCCGCCGTCGCTGAGGTCGGCGAGGAAGACGTTCATCTCGGGCTTGCCGGGAATGGCGACAGTCACAGGCGTAGCGATGGGCGCGCGCGGAGCGCGGCGGCGATCGCGCTGCATCAGGCCGCGCGCGGCGCGCAAACCGATGCGTGTGCGCTCGGAAGAGAGCGGGCGAAAGAGAACAAAGTTGGCGCCGAGCCCGAACAATGGACGGGCGCTAAAGTTGGGGTCGACAACGGCAATCAGCAAGCTGGGTTTGTATTTTGCGGACTGCCGCAAAGACGCCATGAATTCGTCGGAACTGGAGTCGGCGCGATAGTCAAAAATGATGGCATCGAAGTGCTGGGTCTCGAGCAGTTCTAATCCGCGCGAGACCGAGGAAGTATGTTCGGCCGCCATCCCTATCTCCGAGTAGATAAACTCGAGCAGGCTGGCTGCGTCTTGATCCGGGCACACTAGGAGGCAGATGGGATCCATAGTTCGATCATGGTAAGAGAATGCCGGTGACCGCGACAAGTTACCGGTGTCACGCTGAGGCGGAAAGTTAGACTTTTCTTTTTATATTTTCCATCGGTTTTGCCTGCACGTTTCCTACGGTTTTCGACAACAACCGCTAGTCACAACCTTTAGTTATCTTTCCCTTTCGATTGGGCAGTTATAACCTAACCAGACGGTCATGGAACTGTTGAGCGCCGGGCTACGCCTGGTATGATCGTAACCTCTCCTGAAGTTACCTTACGAAAAGACGATGTGCGAAAGTCGGGTGTACCCCGGTACTTTGACGTACCAGGGGACACTTCCTAACATCGAGATATTGACACTTGTGTCGGAACTGCGACCTGCATAGGTTGTGGGCGATACCGCTTAGGCAGGTCCATGAGTTTTGGCGACGATCTTTTTGCAAGTTCGCAGGATTGTTAGTTGCGAAGATCTTTCACTGAGCGGGGAGCTGCGGAAAACGGCAAATGCTTATGAGATGTCGGAAAACAAATACGGGGCATCGGAAGCGAGCGAGCGGATTCAGCCTGGTGGAAATGGTGACGGTGGTGGCGATTTCCCTCATCCTGACAGTGATCTCGGTCATGAGTCTGGTGCCGATGATGAAACAACAACGGATAACGAACGCGTATAACACAACGCTGGCCGCGCTGCGCCAGGCGCGCGATAACGCGGCCTCACGACGGACGTCATACTCGGTGACTTTTGCTAACGCTGTTTCTCCGAGTCCTTACGCCACGATCACGGTGGCATGGGCGCCGGCGACGGGAGAAACATGTCTAGGGCCAAATCCCCCCTGCTACGTACCCGCTACTGTGACTTATCAACTGCCGACGGACGTGTCGTTCATAGTGCAGAACCTGTTTCCCTCGACGGGGCCGGACAACTACGGAACCGGCGTTACGGCGATTGATTTTGGTTACACCGCGAATGGGAGCACCGGAGGACAATCGACGATTTACTTCTGCCCGGACGGTTCGGCGCAGGATGTCGAAGGGGCAGCGGGGAATTGCGCCGGCAGTTGGGATGGAGGTGTCGTGTACCTCGGGCGTTCGGGAGACCTGCTGAGTTCGCGGGCGATTACGTTGTGGGGCGGGACGGGCCGCATTCACGGCTGGCGCCTCTACCCCAATGGAGGAGGCTATCAATGGGTGCGTCAATGAGCAGGCGACATGTGAGTGCACGGCCGCCGCGGCCAGCTGAGAGAGGATTTTCACTGATCGAAGTTGTGATCTCGATGGCCGTGTTAACGGTGGGAATGGTGAGTCTGCTCGGTGTATTCGGCCTGGCCATGGCTTCGACGCAGACTTCGCAACAGGCCTTGATCGCGAAGCAACTTGCCAACGAGGCAATGGAGAGCGTCGTAACCGCGCGCAACACGGCGCAGATCACCTGGGATGACATCCAAAACACAGGTGCCACGACCTGCATCATCACCGGCGCTTCCAGTTGCGGCATCTTCGCGAATCCGAGCACGCCGCAAGCGATGTACTCGGCGGTCACGACGGGGACTTATGCCGGCATCCTTGGGACCACTTACGATGTGGGCCAGCCTGAGCAAACTCTACAGGACCCGGGGCCCGATGGAATCTTTGGAACCTCGGACGATGTAACCATCCCTTTGACGGGATACCAGCGCTCGATTCTGATTTCGCCAGTAACGGATTCGAACAACAACGTGGTGCTTTCGCTACGGAGTGTGACGGTCACCGTGTGGTATGCGACTTCGCAGACGCGCCAGCCAATGACCTACATTTTGAATTCGTATATTTCGCAGTACCCGTAAGCAGTACCCATAAAGAGGGGCTATGAGTGATCGCTCGAAAAAGCGTCGGAGTGGATTCAGCCTGCTGGAAATGGTGGTCGCCATGGCACTGGGACTGATTGTGCTGGGCGCGGCGGTGCAGATCTACATTCAGGGCGTCTCCGCAACCTGGAAGGTTACGCAGCGTTCGGAGATGCAGCAGGATTTCCGGGCCGCCGGCAACATGCTGATCAAGGACCTAAGCCTGGCGGGTGCCGGGCTGGGGAACGGTGCGGCCATTGCCCTGCCGACCGCGACCACTCCTGTTTATGGATGCGATCAGTCCTCGACTTGCTACATCAACGGGGGCTCGGTGCAGTATCCAAAGCAAAGCGGCACGCCTTATCTATACGGGCTGATACCGGGATTAAACGATGGGCCGACACTGCCTTCGTCGCCGGGGGCCAGCGACGTGGTCACAGTCGTGTATACGGACACCACCTTCTATTTAAACTGCTATACCGCGACGGTCACTGCCAAAGGAGTGGTGACGTTCGCACCGGCGGTGACAACGCCGGCCACGCCGTGGCCGACGCCGGGCTGTTTGCCCACCGGCGTGGCCTCGCCGCAAGCCGTGAACGATGGTGTCGTGGGGCTAACTCCTGGCGATCTGGTGCTGCTGAACTTGAACGGCACACAAATGGTGGTCGAGGTCACGGGCGCGGTCACTTCTTTAGGGTCAAACCAATACACCGTCCCCTTTGCCAACAACGATCCCCTGCATATGAACCAGACCAGTGGCGCCACCAACTACCTGAACAGCGCGCCAAACAACGCCACCGGAACGGCGCCGGTGCGGATTCTGGTGGTCAGCTATTACATCGACAACAGCCCCAACCCACCACGACTGATGCGTCAGGTCAGTGGACACACTCCGATGCCCGTGACAGAAAACGTGGTGTACCTGAAGTTCAGTTATGACCTTTTCAACGACGCCACCAACACGCCCGTGGTGAACCAGACCGATGGTGGCGTTTCGGCCGGTCTTCTGCCCAACCAGATCACCAAGATCAACATTCTGAACATGGCGATGGATAGCAGCGTGAAGGGCGCGCAGGGAGGCTACCAATCGGTGAACTTACAGACATCGGTGAGCGCACGGAACCTGACTTACAACAACAACTACCCCCAATAGCCGATGGGAAAGGCGACCAGAAGGTCGGAAGCAAAGTGGTAGAGACTGACATCATGGGAAATTACGGCATGAGGAACATGAAACTGCACAACATCAGACTGCACCGCAAGACAGGACAGAGCAAGGGATTCACGCTGATTGCATCCCTGCTGATGCTGTTGCTGCTGTCGGGAATCGCCATCGGGCTGATGATGATGGTCAACACCGAAGGCAAGGTAGGCGGCACCGATCTGCAGAATAACGTCGCCTTTCACGCCGCCGAGGGAGGAGTCGAGAAAATGGACTCCGACCTGATGGCGGCAATCAACAACGCGCAACTGACCCAGCCGACCGAAATCTGCAACGTCAGCAACTACCCGCCCACCATGGTGGGAATTACCTTTACCCAATATTCGGTGGCGCCGGGATCGGGTTGCTCGGGCTCGCTGGTGGCGAACTGGGGGCAAATCAGCAGCGGACCGGACCAGGGTCTGTGGGCGCAGATCATCCCGGTTTCGATGCAGGCGACGGCCCAGACCATGGGCGGGCAGGAAGCCAGCATGATTCGAAGCGCGCAGGTAGCGCTGATTCCGGTGTTCCAGTTCGGGGTGTTCTGCGAAGGCGATTGCTCTTTCTTCGACAACCCTAATCTTGATTTTGCCGGACGCGTGCACGCCAACGGCGATCTATATCTGGGTGTGTATACCGGCAATACGCTGACATTTCACGACAAACTGGAGGCCTACGGGAACGTAGTCACCGAGGTGATTCCGAACGGATTGTCGATCAACGCCGGCGCCGGGTCCGACACCGGCAACGTTTATATTCCAACCACTACCGGAGGCTGCAGCACAACAACGAGCAACTGCGTGCTGAAGGCGACGAACAGCGACCCTGCCGGCAGTCCGTATGGGAATGGCAGCGTGCAGGGCGCGGGCGGTAATCCGCCGGCGTCGACCTATAACGGCAATCCAGTGACCACGGGCAGTTCGAATTGGAATACGTTTTCCAATACCACTACCAACCACATGCTTATCAACGGGAACTACGGGAGCACCACGAACCCGGGGACAGGGGCAAAGAAGTTGTCGATGCCTTTCGTGGGCGGAGGTGCACTGCCTTACGAAATTATTCGCCGGCCGCCGGCGGGCGAGGTCTCCACGTCCTCGTTGGCGACATCGCGCGAATATAACATAGCGCAGATTCGAGTGCTGCTGAGCGACGATCCGACGGAATTTCAGAACGGAACCGGATGGTCGGACTCGAATAACGTCCGCTTGGCGAACATAACTTCTACGCAGGCCTCGCTACAGGGCGGGAATGCCACGGCCACTAATCCCTTTGGAATTACGATCGCTGCGGGTAATTATGTGTCGGGGACGTTCGGAACGGCGACGGCTGGCAACACCTATAATCTGTACTTCGCCGCTGGGTCGAATGCGGTTCCGCTGCCGTCCACCTGCGGGGGCACTACTTGTTCCGCCGACTGGCCCTACGCTCCCCAGCGATGGACAGCGAACCCGAGTCCCACGGCCGAGGGGCTGCAGCCGTCCACGCTCGCTCCGACGTACCTGAACAACGGCGTATCCCCGGCGATCAATCTATGTCCGCCGTCAACCTATACGGGAACCTTTCCTGCCGGCTGCCCTACGACAGGCGCGTATCCGTACTATGCTTTGCCCAACCCCTACACTCCCGTCGTCGGCAGCGCCCTGACGCCGTACAACTCGGCCAGCTCCAATGCCTGGAGTCTGATTGATGGCTACTTGCGGGTGGAATACAAGGACAGTTCGGGAAATTGGCATCCCGTAACCAACGAATGGCTGGGACTGGGATTTGCGCGGAGCGTGACACCGCCGAACGCAACCACACCGAACCCGATCAATCCGAACGCGATTCTGCTGCTGCAAGAGCCGGCGGATCGCAACGCGAGCCTCACGGTGACTTTGACCTCGAGCCCCCCGAGTTGTACTCACAGCCCGTGTTCGACATGGTCCGCGGGCACGCCGCCGGAAGTTGCAGTGGATCTGGCAGCGTATTCGGCGGGGTTGACGGCGGACTGGGCGTTTGGCCTTACCCCGACCACTCCGACGACCACAACGCCGCAGAGTATCACCCAGTACAACTGGTATCCCATCAACTTCTACGATGTCCGTGAAGGCGAGCCCCGGGACGTCATCGTAAACAATGACACCTGCACCACCAACGGGGTGATGAACGCTGTCGAGATCGATGTCGGCAACCTGAAGAAATGGCTGGCGGGAACAATCGGTACTAGCGGCACAAGTGTGGATTATGTGACGCAGAATGGATACGTACTGTATTTTTCCGATCGCCGGGGAATGCTGCTGAATCCGAACAAAACTTCCGCGGACGCTGCGAACACCAAGACCGGCGATTCAGGCCTGGAGGATGTGGTGAACGCCAGCAGTGCGGCGGGTACTCCTGACGGCTCGCTGCAAACACCGGTCGCCAATTCTCCGGAAGACGTCAATCTGAACGGAGCATTGGACAACTTTGGCCCGGCGAACATGGGATTAGGCTTTTGGAACGACGGCACTCACAATCTGAATGCTCTAATCGTCGCCGCGAACCCGGACGATCCGTACGGCACTGCGGCCCCCAGCGCCCGGATTACCAGTTGCGTCAACACCGCGCGCAAGAACTGGGTCAGCGGGGCGCGCCACGTTTTAAGGCTGGTGGATGGTGCGCTCGGCAACGTGCCGTTGAGCCCGGTGGCCACAACTCTAAACGGCGTTACGTACAACGGCGGATTCACGGTGGCATCGGAGAATCCGGTGTACATCCAAGGCAATTACAACAGCAGCCCGGGCGACAATTTCTGGCCAAACGGGGTGCAGACGGGAGTTGCGGATTTAGCCGGGCACTCCGCAGCCGCAGTTATTGCCGACGCGGTCACGATTCTCTCCAATAACTGGAAGGACCTGAACAGTATGACCCCAGTGCCCACGCAACCTCAAGGCAACCGGACGGCTACCACGACCTACTACCGGTTGGCGGTCGCCGGTGGAAGGAACCTGTCGTTCCCGTTCCCGTCGTGGGCGAATTCCAACCCGGACTACCCCTTCGCCACCGATGGCGGAGTAGGAAACTTCCTGCGCTTCCTGGAAGACTGGAGCGGAGCAACCCTGAATTACGGAGGCTCGCTGGTCAGCCTGTACAACGCAACCTATGCCACCGGACTATTCAAATGCTGCACCTACTCGGTGTATCAGCCGCCAACCCGTAACTATGTTTTCGACTCGGACTTCACCCTACCCCAGGGTCTGCCGCCGGGAACGCCCCTATTCCGGGACGTGAACAGCCTGGGCTACAGGCAGCTATTTGCGACACGAACGGCCAACTACTAGATCAATTCCGCGAACAACGATGTACTGCATATGAACCGAAAGGGTCAAGGCGACGGTAAGTGAGAAGGGAAGCGCGGCGAGACTGGCATCATGGGGAGTTACGGTATGAGGAGCGCGAGACTGCACAAAATGAGACAGCACACCACGAGATCGAACCGCGAGAAAAAGCACAGCGAGGGATTCACGTTGATTGCATCCCTGCTGATGCTGCTGTTGCTCTCGGGGATCGCCATCGGGCTGATGATGATGGTCAACACCGAAGGCAAGGTGGGCGGGACCGATCTGCAGAACAACATCGCCTTTCACGCCGCCGAGGGTGGCATCGAGAAAATGTCTTCCGATCTGACGGCGGCGATCCTGAATGCACAGGTCGCCCAACCGAGCCAGATCTGCGCCGTCAGCAATACGCCGCCAACCATTCCGGGTGTCACTTTTACGCAATATACGGTGGCGCCGGCATCGGGTTGCACGGGCGCGCTGCAAGCGAACTGGGGACAACTCAGCGGCGGACCCGACCAGGGTCTGTGGGCACAGATCATCCCGGTGAACATGCTGGCGACGGCGCAGCTAATGGGCGGGCAGGAAGCAAGCATGACGCGGACCACACAGGTGGCGCTCATTCCTGTTTTTCAGTTCGGAGTGTTCTCAGACAGCGATCTTTCGTTTTTCAGCGGTCCCAATTTCGATATGGCTGGCCCCGTCCATACCAACGGAGACTTGTATCCATTTGTTGGACCGGGCAGCACACTGACTTTTCACAACCAGGTGTCGGCGTATGGCAACGTGATTCGGTACCAATTAGCGAACGGATACAACCCAACCACGAACTACAATGGCACGGTATATATTCCGACCTCCAACAATGGCTGCACCGCGGCGGTGGCGCCAAGCACAACACCATCCAACTGTGCAGCCATGGACACGCCCCGTGGGTCGTACAACGGGGACGGCAGCGTAATTGGCGCGGGTGGAAATCCAGCGGTGTCGAGCTATAACACGAGCTATTGGCCTACTTTTTCCAACACCACTACAAATCACGAGATCATCGACGCGAACTATGGAAGCACCACGAACCCAGGGACGGGTGCGAAGAAACTTTCGATGCCGTTCGTCGGGGGTGGCGCGATGCCTTATCAGATTATTCGGCGCCCACCGTCGAGCGAGTCGCCGACGTCATCGCTGGGGACGTCGCGCGAATATAATCTGGCGCAGATTCACGTGCTGCTGACGGACGACCCAGCGGAATTGCCGGGTGGAGCGTCGGATACAAACAACATTCGCCTGGCGAACGTAAGCGGCAGCAATCAATATGGAATTACGATGACCTCGGGTAATTACCCGTCGACGCTGGCAGCACCCCCGGCGAACAATAAGTACAACCTGTATTTCGCGGCGGCGTCGAATGCGGTCCCACTCGCGTCCACCTGCTCTGGCATTGTCTGTAGCTCCGATTGGCCTTATCCTCCCGCTACACCGGCATCCGCCGCCCAGACGCTTGTTCCCAAGACGCCAGCGCCGGGCGCGCCTATCTACCTGAATAACGGCACGCCGACGATCAACATTTGTCCGCCGGCAAATACCCTAGCATCTCTGGTCCCTGCTGGCTGCCCAATGGGTGCATATCCGTATTACCAGCCGCCGAATGCGAACGGTGCAAATCTCTATAACTCGTCATCGGCGACCTCATGGAACCTGATTGATGGATGGCTGCGGGTGGAGTACAAGGATGCGTCGGGCAATTGGCATCCCGTAACCAACGAATGGCTGCAACTGGGATTTGCGCGAGGCCTGACGTCGCCGACGTTGCCAGGCAGCAGCGCTCCTGCCGCGGGGACGAACCCGGTAAATCCCAACGCAATTCTGTTGCTGCAAGAACCGGCGGATCGCGATCATAGCGGTGTTATGAACACCACCGGAACTGCGCCAACCTGTACCGCGACCAACAGCAGCGGAAAATGCACAGCCTGGACGGGCGCGCCGCCAGAAGTTGTGGCGGAATCGGGGCAGTGGTTTTTCGGCGTCACCCCTACCTCGCCGGCGACGCAGAGCCTCACCCAATACAACTGGTATCCCATCAATTTCTATGACGCCCGCGAAGGCGAGGTCCGCGACAACACCGTGGCAGACAACAGCTGCTCCACCAATGGGGTGATGAATGCCGTGGAAATCGACGTGGGCAACCTGAAGAGGTGGCTGACGGCACACATCGGAACAAGCGGCGGGAGCGTGGACTATCTGCAGCAGAACGGCTACGTGCTGTATTTTTCGGATCGCAGAGGCATGCTGCCGAATCCGAACGTCGTTCCCCCGAATGCTGCCAACACGAAGACCGGGGACTCGGGTCTGGAAGATGTGATCAATTCTGGCAGTCCCGCAGGTGTGCCTAATGGAGTGCTGGAGAGTCCGGCCGCCAATTCTCCCGAGGACGTCAACGGCAACGGCGTTCTGGACAACTTCGGCGCGGCGAACCTGGGATTGGGCTTCACCGGAACAGCGGGCAGCGCCACCCAGAACCTGAATGCTCTCATTATCGGCGCGACCCCGGACGATCCGTTCGGAACGGCTGCCGGCGCCCGGATCGCCAGTTGCAGTACAACCGCGCGCAAGAATTGGGTGAGCGGAGCGCGCCATGTTTTGCGACTGGTGGATGGCTCCCTCGGCAACGTACCTTTGAGAACAGATGCCGCTGCAACTTTGGCAAGTCCCGGAGGGTTCACCGTGGCGTCGGAAAACCCGGTCTACGTCCAGGGCGACTACAATTCCAGTCCAACCGACACGGTTTGGAACTCGCCTCCAGTGGATGTTTCCGGACATTCGGCCGCGGCTGTAATCGCCGACGCCGTGACATTCCTCTCCAGCAATTGGAGCGACTACGCCAGCCTCGGTATCGGTGGCGACGGTACTGTCACCAATCCTGGGAACCGGAATGCCAACACCAACTTTTACCGGCTCGCGGTTGCGGGCGGGAAGAATATCAATTTCCCGCAGCCGACAGGCTGGGGCGCTGCCCAGGATTACGGGACGGACGGAGGCGTGCATAACTTCCTCCGCTACCTGGAAAACTGGAACGGAACCCTAAATTACACGGGTTCGATTGTGAGCTTGTACTACGCAACCTATGCCACGGGAATCTATAAGTGTTGTACCACGGTATATTCGCCTCCCACGCGAAATTACAGTTTCGACTTGGACTTCACCTCTCCGGGAGGGTTGCCGCCTGGAACGCCGATGTTCAAGGACGTGGAAAGCCTGGGGTACCGGCAGCTGTTCGCCACACGCACTACCGGGCAATAAATTCGACCATCGAAATCGCTCGACGAATTAACTCAGCGAGAATACTTGACCCCGATCCGTAAGGATCGGGTTCTTCTTGAATTCGGAAGATGCGCGCCGTCAGCGGGGCTTGCGCTGCAGACTTGGCTCGGGTCCCCTTCTCACAGCGGGTTCGGTTGGCGGGACGCTGACTGCAAGATCGGAAGACCAGCAATCGGCAAGAATTTTCCATGTGCCGGCGGGCTGCCGCATCAGCACGACCAGATATTTTCCCCTCTCTTCGCGGCGCTTGCCCATGGCTACAGGTACCAGCATCTTGCATCGACCGAGGTCGATGGCAATCTCGCCGAGCATTTCCAGGCGCAACGATTCCATCTCCACGTCACCCAATCCAGCCTCGAGCAGAGAAATGAGAAATGTCCGGATCGCAGATAGACTGCGAACGGGCGGAACGTTGGAGCGGATGATGGTCGCATCTGCCGCATAGAGTTCGAGCAGATCATCGACGTGTTTGTTGTTGCAGGCCTGCGCCCAATCCTGGACAACCTTGCGGGCGCCGGCCTCGGCGCGGCCGCCCGTGGAAATACCGGGCGAACCTGGAGCCAGGCCGCGAGCAGCGGAGGGTTCGGTCTCGGCAGAGGGCGCGCTGGATGCCGCCTCCCGTCCCTTGAATGCAGACACGGTGTTGCCGGGGACGAAGTGATGGTAGTGATGGTGGAAGTGATGCTGCGCTGCAAGGTGAGCGTGAACGCCCGCGTCGCCGGCGGCAGGCTGGGCGGGGGTTCCGCACCAGAAACAAAAGCGGGCGGCCGCCGGCAGAGCGCCCCCACAGGCGGAGCAAATCTGGCCCGATTCGCCCGCTTCACCGGCTGCGGTCTGCGCGGCTGCGCTTCCCGCCACGCGATGAATCGCTTCCGCTGCGGCGGCGACGGATTCGGCATTCGGTTTCGGCCAGTGAAGATTGGCGTGGAGCCGCTGAAAAAGCTCTTCGATCTCATGGCCTTCGAGGGACAGTTTTTGTGTGGAATCGGGCTTCGGATCGATCTTCTGATCGGTCTTCTGATCCGACCTGGGATCGGCGAATTTCGGATTGTCTGCAGTCACAACAACCTCATCGCAGATATTGTAGGAGAATTTGCGCGCTAGCGGATGCTGAATCTTACGCGCGCCTCGTAATCGGTGGGAACTCCATTGCAAAGTGCGGGGCGATAGCGCCAGAAACGAACTGCTCGCAGAACGATCTTGTCTTCGTCTGGGCCACCGCTGTCCAGGATGAAGGCGCTATGCACGGAACCGTCGACGCCGATAATGAAACTGACACGGACACTTATGTCCTTTTCTTGAGCGGGGAGCGGCGGATCAGGGGTGAGCAGGGCCTCGGGCTGACGAACGTTTGCACACTTTGGCAGGGCCAACGGCTCTGCCACAGGAGCGAATTCGGAGATATGGGCGGGCACACGGCGCAGCGCTTTTTCCGTTTCCGCGAAGGGGGATCGATCCGGAGCCAACGATGATCGAGACCTTACTGGGTAAAGGGCGAGAAGGCAACCGAGGCCGACCAAGGACAGGACTGTTGTCAGTCCTTTCCCGCTCCTGGTAACTGTGCTCGGCCAGAGACACTTCATCCTGCGTGCTGTGGGCAATTCGCGTTCCACTAACAGCAATAGGCAATGCGCCTATTATCAATAGGCTAGAGTGTCTGGCTCGATGAGCCTGTCGACCTGATTGCAATCCCTTGCGAATGAGCCGAACAGAATCGTAACCGGATCATGATTCCAGAAGGGCTAGTCCCACGCATTGGCGCTCGCCGAATCAGCAGGGAATTAAGCTGAGGCGTCATCGGCCTCCGAGCGGATTTCCGATTCTTAGCAGTGTGTGGAACAATGACAAGTCCGGCCCGGGCCCACAGATATCCATGACCGCCACGCTAACCAGCCTTCAACTTGCGCTTCTGTCCGCAGTGATCCTCGGGTTGCATCACGGATTCGACTACGATCACATTGCCGCCATCACGGACATCACCAGCGTACAAACCAGCCGCTGGCGCGGTATGCGGCTGGGTTTGCTTTACGCCCTCGGACACGCGGCGATGGTTGCGGTGCTGGGCAGTGCCGTAATCGTATTTCAGCTCTCGCTTCCTCATAGCATCGATCGGATCGCCGAGCGGTTGGTGGGGCTGACCCTGCTGATCCTGGGTGTATATGTTCTGGGATCGCTGTTCAAGGGAAACGCCGCGCCGCGCAGCCGTTTTCATCTTATCGCCGGGGCGCTGCGTTGGGTCCACTGGAAAATGAAGAGCTATTGGCACGATCACGACGTACCGCGCCCGGCGGACAAAACCTGGAATTACGATTCGAAAACCGTGCTTACGATTGGTGTTGTCCATGGGCTCGGCGCGGAAACGCCCAGCCAACTGATGATCTTCTTACTAGCGGCTAATCTGGGCGGGGTCAGCAAGGGTTTTATCGGGCTGGGGATGTTTATCGCGGGGTTGCTGGTGATGAATACGGCAATGACGGCGATGGCAGTTGGACTTTTCGGCGTCAGTTCGCGGCTGCCGCGATTCCAGTTTGTTGTTACCGCGCTGACCGCGATTTACAGCCTGGCGGTGGGCGCTCTGTTTCTGTTCGGGTCGTCGGGACTTCTGCCACCCTTGGGATGAGGCTTTGGACGGGCTGTTGCGGTGTTATCCCCGGGTCATTGTTCTCTTACCTATCCTAGTGGATCGTTCTTTTAGGGTCCTTGTGCGTCCGGATCGCGGGCTCAGGTCCCACATAATTCCATTTTGGCCAAGAATAATTCTGACAAAACCGCTGAGTTAGTAATACAATGTCCGACTGTAACTTACCCGAGGGGGTGCTTGATGACAAATATTGCTAAGGCTATCGACCGGCTCCGCGAGGAACGCCGGGATGCGCAGAACCAAGTCCAAAAGCTTGGGGAAGCTATTTCAGTTCTCGAAAAACTTACTCGTAGCTCGGGCGCAACCATGCGGGCAGGTGCGACTCATCGGGTGAAGCGCGTTCTCTCGGCGGCGGGACGCCGGAGAATTTCTCTGGCTCAGAAAGCGCGTTGGGCAAAGATCAGACAGGCCAAGAAAGCGGCCTAAAACGGCCGGGCGGGCCACAGGCTGCGTGAGGTCCTCGCGCTAGACTGAAGCCCGCCGGATTCTTGGGCATGACGAGGGTGGGAGAGCGATTTGCGTCAGAGTATCGCGTTCGTCGATAACCCCGGCCTCAGCGCCTGAAGGCGCTCCAAATCCCAATGCGCTTGTGGCATGCCAGAAGGCATGCCCTGATACGAATCTCAGATAGCGATCTCCCTTATAGCTGCAGCGCTGACTCCTAGCTGTGTCCTCCGCCAAGTTCGCGCACAATGCTGCCTACAAATGCCTTCGCGTCTCCAAACAACATCAGGGTGTTATCGAGATAGTAGAGGGGATTATCAATTCCGGCGAAACCTGGATTCATGCTGCGTTTGATGACCATGACGGTATGGGCTTTGTCGACGTCGAGGATCGGCATCCCGTAAATAGGGCTCGAAGCATCGGAGCGCGCGGCCGGGTTGGTGACGTCGTTGGCGCCAATCACCAGGGCAACATCGGTCTGCGGAAAGTCGCCGTTGATTTCATCCATCTCGATCAGGCGGTCGTAGGGAATATCCGCTTCGGCCAACAGCACGTTCATGTGGCCGGGCATGCGTCCGGCCACGGGATGAATGGCGAAGCGTACGTCGACGCCACGCTTCGTAAGAGCATCGTAAAGTTCGCGCACCTTGTGCTGCGCCTGTGCCACAGCCATGCCGTATCCAGGGACAATGATTATTCGGTTCGCGGCAGATAGGATGGCCGCCGCTTCTTCCGGGGTCGCGCTGCGAATGGGACGGGCTTCTTCTCCCGCCGCGAGCGAAGTTTGGACTTGACCAAAAGCTCCAAACAGAACGTTGGTGAAGGAGCGATTCATGGCCTTCGACATGATGATGGAGAGAATGAGGCCGGAGGATCCGTCAAGGGCGCCCGCGATGATGAGCAACTTGCTATCGAGAACAAAGCCCATGGCGGCCGCCGACAGACCGGCGTAACCATTCAACAGTGAAATAACGGTGGGCATGTCCGCGCCGCCTATGGGTATGATCAACAACACGCCGAACGCCAGCGCGATGAGAATCATGAACGGAAACAGGGACCGCGAATCAGGATGCAGAACCAGAGTGACGGCGATTACCAGCGCCGCCCCCAGCAGCAGAAAATTGACCAGATTCTGGCCTTTGTACGTCAACGGCCGCTGCGGCAGAATTTCCTGCAGCTTGCCTGCAGCCATCAAGCTTCCGGTGACGGTCAAGCCGCCGAGAATTACCTCCAGCGATAGCACTGCCATCATGAAGCGCGAGATATCGGGTGTGCGCAGATAATACTCAGCCGATCCGACCAGTGTCACGCAGAGCGCGCCAAGAGCGTGACTGAGTGCGGTTCGCTGCGGGACCGCCGTCATTGCAACTCTTCCAAGCGGAATGCCGATGATGGTGCCGAGGACGAGTCCAATCGCGATGAGACGGTAGTCGACGATGCCGCGGTGCAGCAGCGTGCCGCAAATCGCCAGCAGCATGCCGGCTTCGCCCGCCCAGATGCCATGACGGGCCGTGGTTGGCGAACTCATCCATTTTAGCGAAAGGATGAAGAGCACGCTCGCGACAAGATACAGCAACTCGATGACGATTTGGCCTCCTGCGAGTTCGCCGGTCATTATTTGCCCACCGCTTTAGCCACCGGTTTGGCCGCGGGGCGGCTGGACTTGAACATCTTCAACATACGATCCGTGATCAGGAATCCGCCGACGATGTTGCTGGTGGCGGCGACCACGGCGATGAACCCGAAAACAGCAGAGAGCGTGCTCTTGTGCTCGCCGACAAGTACGATCGCACCCACGACCGCGATTGCATCCAAGGCGTTGGTGAGCGACATCAACGGAGTGTGCAGCAGGGGCGAGACCCGCCGGATCACTTCAAATCCGATAAAACCTGCGAGGACAAAAATAAAGAGTGCGTTGATCAGGTTCGAACTACTGTTCATCTTTCCTCCGTACTCTAAAGCCGTGCCTACTCGTTCTTGCTCGAATACCAACTCAGCGGTGGTTCCTTAGACGGGGCAAGCCCCGTCTCTACGCGACAGTGTTCGGCAGGCTGTAATAGCTGTGCCCTACCCAAAGCGACAATTAACAGAAAAGCAATAATCAGCTTGCCTTGACCGGCGCCGGCAGCTTAAAGAACTCGCGGACACGCGCATTCACTATCTCGCCACCGTGAGTGAGCACTGTCTCGCGGACAATTTCATCTTCCAGGTTCAGATTCAATTTTTGATCTTTGATCAGGTGCGTCAAGAATGCGGTAATGTTGCGGGCATACATCATGCTGGCGTGATAGGGGACACCCGTGGCGACGTTGATTGCACCGATAATGGTTACGCCATGCTTGACCACGGTCTTGCCGGTCTCCGTGATCTCGCAGTTGCCACCGCGTTCGGAAGCAAGATCCAGAATCACCGAACCCGGCGCCATTCCCTTCACCATTTCTTCGGTTACCAGCACGGGCGATTTCTTTCCCGGAATCACGGCAGCGGCGATGACCACATCGCTTTCCTGCACGGTTTTCCCCAGCAACTCGCGCTGACGGCGATAGAAGTCTTCGTCCTGCGCGGTGGCGTATCCGCGGGCATCCTGCGCGTCTTTCGCCTCGATGGGCAACTCGACAAAACGTCCGCCGAGACTCTGCACCTGCTCTTTGGCGGCCGGCCTCAAGTCGTAGGCCGAAATCACCGCGCCCAGGCGGCGCGCGGTCGCGATTGCCTGCAATCCGGCAACACCGCAGCCGATCACGAACACGCGGGCCGGCGTGATGGTTCCCGCCGCGGTAGTCAGCATCGGAAAAAAGCGCGGAAGGTGGTCAGCTGCCGTCAACACAGCTTTGTAGCCGCAGACCGTCCCCATGGACGAAAGCGCATCCATACTTTGGGCGCGAGTGGAGCGGGGCATCAACTCCACGGCAAACGCGGTCACGCCGGCGCGCGCGATTTCTTGCACGATTTCCGCCGAACCGAAGGGGCGCAGAAAGCCGACAAGGATCTGACCGGGGCGGTAAAGCGGAACGTCCTGTTTGCCGGTGATGTCGTTCGAACCGTAGCAGAGAATCTGCACGACGATGTCGGACATAGCAAACACTGCGGCACGATTAGGGCCAATCTTCGCGCCCTTGTCGGAATACTGGGAATCGGGATACCCGGCGTCGATTCCAGCGCCGGCCTGAATGTGGACCTCAAAACCAGCTTTGGTCAGCGTCGGGAGCACGGAGGGCACAAGCGCAACGCGACGCTCTCCCGGATAACTTTCTTTTGGAACACCAATGATCACGATGCCTGCCTGTCTGGCGATTCTGTTGGATCGCGATTGAAGAAGCTCGGAGCTGCCCGGCACATCAGCGCGCTCTTTGAGAGCAATTTCGAAAGAACTGTGGATTCTAGTTGAGTGGATGGCCGCGCGCAAATGGCTTCACGACGTTTCCAGTTGCGGTTTCAGGTTTCATGGCGGCGAGAGACCTAGCACCAGCTCTTCGTGATCAACCGTCGCTCGGATGTCAGAGCAGTTCTGAACGATCCAATCGGCGCCGGCTGTTTCGAGGTCGCGGCGGAACATGGTTGTGAGGAACGCAATCACTCGGGCGCCCGCGGCCTTTCCCGCGCGAACTCCCGCCGGCGCATCTTCGACCACGACGCAATCGGCCGGGGCAAAACCGAGCTTTGCCGCTGCTTTTAGATATGGCTCGGGATCTGGCTTACCAATCTTCACATCGCTTGACGTGACTATAGTCGCGGGGATGGGGAGGGCGGCGGCGCGCAAACGCACTTCGGCCAGCGGGCGCGTGCAAGAGGTCGCAATCGTCCAGCGTTCAGGAGGCAAACTGCGCAGGAGTTCCCGAGCGCCCGGCAGCAACACCACGCCCTCGAGATCCTCCATCTCCCTGCGTTCGACTTCGCGATCTTCGCGTTCGATATCCGCGTTAGGCAGCAGTTCACGGATGGTGGTTCGACTCGGGCGGCCATGAGCAAGCCGGACCACCGTCTCAGGATCGAAGCCATGTTCGGCCGCCCACTGGGACCAGACCCTCGCGACCGCAGGAGTCGAATCGATGAGCACGCCGTCCAAGTCAAAGAGAAGGGAACTGCAGCGGATCGCCGTCATTTCCTCTAATTTACATTTCCCGGGTGCGCTGGCGGTGAGATGGGCACCCGGCCGAACCTTGGCATGCAATTTGTGCAGACAGAACAATAAAGCCCTCTCGCGGAGGGCCTGTTTATGCAGGTCTTATATTGGTGAGCGCGGCAGGAATCGAACCTGCGACCCACGCCTTAAAAGGGCGTTGCTCTACCAACTGAGCTACGCGCCCCACCGATTTCAATCTAACATATTTTGTGGGTATAGATGCCCAACGGAAAAGAGCGATTTCTGTGTGTGCCGTGACGCTGCCGACGCAAAAGCGATACACTCTGCACTAATGCTGCCTTCCCGATGGCTCTTCGCAAGACTTGTGTTCCTCCCGGTTTTGGCGATTCTCTCAGCGGCGATTCTGTCGCCAACGCCCGTCTACGCGGCGAAAAAGAAAGAATTGCCTACCGTGCGCTGGACTGCCGGCGCGCCCGGCTGCACGTTTGAGCGCCGCGATGATGGTAAATATGGCTGGACGATGGCTGGGCCGGATCTGACTGTCAGGCTCCTTGTGGATTCTCAGGAACTGGCGCAGAGCCGCCACCGCTTCTTTCAATTGCTGGGTGCGTTCGTAAGCGTGACTTACACCGGGCAGGATAAATTTGAGTTTCCGGCGGACGTGCGCATCGACTTCGTTCGTCATCACGACGTTCAGGAGGCGTACGAAGATCCCACGGAGCTTTCCACCAAACTGCAGAATGCCGTGGACACGAAGATCTTCGAGACCGAGCGCCAGATCAAGAAGAACCCCGAAACCGCCGAGGAAAAAACAGTTCGCCTGCGGGTTTACCAGAAAGAGGTGGCTGAGTTCATCGAGTTTCTCAGCACGCAAGTGCTCGACCCCAACACGGTGACACTGACGCCGGGTAATCCCGAAGCCCATGGCTGGGTGTTGTTCGCGACTAGCAACAAGTGGATTGGCCCGTGGAAAGAGCGTGAGGATTTTATTATCAGCTTCTGGATGAAAGATAAAATCTGGCAATTCCCGATCTCGCTGCCACCGACTGAAGGCGACCTGATCCTCCGCAAGCCGGCCGACTAATGCGCTGCGTAGGAACTTTCGCTCGCGGCGTTCGCGGATGACTGAAGCGCGAGAGCCTTTGAAAATTGTGTTACAGTTCGTGCTCATGGCTCAAAAGTTATGGAGACCGCTCCGAAAGCGACGCCTGATGCCCGGAAAACCGCAGCGGTGCTGTACTGTCCAGTCTGTGCGGTGGAGGTCAGCGATCCGTTGACCTGCGGCGATTGCTCGGCGGTCATCTGTCCGCGCTGCGGAACGCCGCTGGAGTCTCCGGATGAACTGGGTATGGGGTAGAGCCAGTCGTTTGGTTACGGGTCATCGTCGGCCGATTTTGATCCGCGGATGAAGAACTCACTGACACACTAATGAACACGGCACCCGCCTCACTTGTTGGTGAAACCGAGCCCTCCAGTCAAAAACCCACTCTCGTCCGTGGACTCAGTCTGCTCGATTCCGTGCTTCTGCTGGTAAGCGGCATCATCGGCTCTTCTATTTTTCTTACCGCCAAAGATATTGCCGGTCCTTTGCCGAACCCGACTTTGTTTTTTCTGGTGTGGGTGCTCGGCGGAGTGATTTCGCTCTGCGCCTGCGTGGCCTTTGCCGAACTCGGGTCTATGTTCCCCGACTCCGGCGGGCAATACATTTACCTGCGCGAGGCGTATGGCGACCTGGTTGCTTTTCTTTACGGCTGGATGTTGTTCGCAGTCGCGAATGGCGGCACCATTGCGGCGCTCTCCGTCGCCTCCGCAGCCTACATGGGGAACATCGTGCCCTGGATGTCGCAGCAGCACGTAATGGCAAACATCAATCTGCCCTATCCCGCGCTGCTGGACGGTCACATTGTCGAGGCTACATTCACCATCGTTTTCACGCGCGCGCACGCCTTTGGACTGCTGCTGATCGCGATCCTTACTTATGTCAACGTTTTCGGACTGCGCTGGGGAGCGCTGTTGCAGAACCTCTCTACGTGGACGAAGTTTATCGCCATGTCGGCTTTTATTCTCTTAGGATTCTCGATTGGCAAAGGACATTGGTCGAATTTCAGTGCTCAGGTGCCGGGCGGTTTAAACCGGGGACTGACTATGGGATTAAGCCCAGGGCAATTGATCTCCGCTCTCGGCGTCGGTTTGATCGCCGTGTTCTGGGCCTATGACGGCTGGGTTTACATCACATGGGTTGCAGGAGAAGTTAAAGACCCGCGGCGGAACGTGCCGCTGGCCATGGTTCTGGGAGTGCTCACGGTGGGCGCGATCTATCTCGCGATGAACATGACTTATGTCTACGCGCTGCCGCTGAGTGAGATCGCAAAGCACGAAACCATTGTTCATGACGCCGCGGTTGTACTGTTTTCGCCTGGCGCTGCTATCTGGTTGTCGGCGATGATTGCGATTTCATGTTTCAGCGCAGCGGCGGCGTGCACTTTGTCAGGTTCGCGCGTCTACCTCGCCATGGCCCAGGACGGCGTGTTCTTTCGCCGCATGGCCGTCATCCACCCCAAGTGGCGCACGCCCGCGTTCAGCCTGATCGGGCAAGGCATCTGGGCCGCAGTGCTCACGCTGAGCGGACGGTACGACCAGCTTTACACCTACGTCATCTTCGGCATGGTGCTGTCGTACACGCTGACGGTTATTGGACTGTTTGTGTTGCGCTGGAAAAGGCCCGATATCCCGCGGCCTTATCGCTGTACCGGATATCCGTGGCTGCCCGCGATCTACGTAGTCGTCGGCGTCGCCTGGACGCTCAACACCATCATCGAGCGGCCGGCCGAAGCTTTGTGGGGCGCGATCATTGTGCTGATTGGCGTTCCGGGGTATCTGTATTGGAAACGCCGCAGTCACAGAGTAGATGCTTTGGAGTAGGGCCGATCTTTAATTATTGGCGTTGACAAGTTCCAGGTACTGGCACAGAATCGCAGACGGCTTTCCGCCGACTTAAACCCCGCTAGCAGCTGGCGTTTTCATCGAGCGTTCTCACCTCTGGAGGTGAAGTGCCATGCCGAAAATCATGAGTCTCAACCTGTTGTTCGTTGCAGTTGCCATTCCGCTCATCGTGATTTGCGGGAGCGCAGCAGCGCAGCAACACGTCACTGGAACTTTGTCGGACAGCGCGACCTATGTGATCGATGTTCCCGCAAACTGGAACGGCGGTCTGCTCCTCTACAGCCACGGATACGTCGACTCCGGTGCGCCCAATCCTGCGCAGGATGCAAGCGACCCTTTCACCAGTGCATACACGCTGGCGGCGGGATTCGCGCTGGCGGGTTCGTCTTACGCAAGCACGGGTTGGGCAATGCATGAAGCCGTCCCCGATCAGATCGCCACGCTCGATGTTTTTGAAAGTATGTTCGGCACTCCTCTCCAGACCATCGCCTGGGGACACTCCCTGGGTGGCGAGGTCACCGCCGCATTGGTGCAGCAGTATCCCGCACGTTTCGCTGCGGCGCAGCCTATGTGCGGAGTCCTATCCGGAACTGTGGGCTTCTGGAACCAGCATCTGGACGGAGCATTCGCCTTCAACGCGCTGCTGGCAGGCGGGTCTTTGCAGGTCGTCCATATCACCAACCCCACGCTGAATGTAGGCACGGCGGAAGCAATTCTCGCCGCTGCTCAGGCCACGCCCCAAGGCCAGGCGCGACTGGCGTTGGTCTCAGCTCTCGTAGATCTGCCGGGTTGGTTTGATCCGACGACTTCGGAACCGGCACCGACCGACTACTCGACCCAGGAGGCCAACCAATTTCTGTGGTTGCAAAGCGAATCCCTGCCCACAGAGTTTGCAGCCCGTGCGGAACTGGAGTTCCGGGCGAGTGGAAATCCTTCTTTCAACACCGGCGTAAATTACAAGTATCAACTATCGCGGTCACGTGATTATGCGGAAGTGCAAGCACTCTACACGGCCGCCGGCCTGAGCCTGGATGATGATCTGGCCGCGCTGAAAACCGTCCCGCGAATTGCCGCCGATCCCGCCGCTCTGACTTACTCGACCGATAACGTCATCTTCAACGGCCAGCTTACGGTCCCAGTGCTGACCCTGCACACCACAGGCGACGGAGTCGTTTCCGCGGAAAATGAAAAGGCGTATGCGACGGTTGTCCAGGAAGCGAACAACAGCGACCTCTTGCGGGAGAGATTCATTCACCGCGCGGGCCACTGTGAATTCAGCCCAGCGGAAATGATTACCGCGCTGCAAAAACTGGAGATGCGCCTAGCCAAAGGCAGTTGGGATCTGACAATTTCCACCCTGAACGAAGACGCTGCGGCGCTGGGCCCGGAGTTCAACGTGATCAACGTGGACAATGCGCCTTATCCCGCGCCGCCTGCATTCACGAGCTATCAAGAGATGCAATTTCTCAGGCTATTCGACGCGTTTACGCAGTAGGGACATCGCGCGGGCGGCGGATCAACGAATTAGACCGGCACTGCTGTCTTCCGCTTCGGATTAAAGAACGGCAACACCACCACCGTCGCCGTCGTCTTCATCCGTTGTGCTTCGATGGTCAACTCCATTTGCAGTTCGGTACCCAGCTTCGAATACTCGGCGCCCACGCTGGCTAGTGCCATCAGCTTCTTCAGCAGAGGAGAGAAAGCGGTTGTCGTGGCTTTGCCGACGTGCTTATCGCCATCATAAACGGGTACGGCAACGCGCGAAGCCTGGCTGGGCGCTGCCGGAGAGAGTCCGAATTTGTCGAACCGTTCTTCCACCTCTACCCAATCTACTTCCAGTCCGACTAGCTGCCGCGCCACGCCTTGCTTCTGATCTCGTGCCAGGGCGCGCTTGCCGATGAAATTCTCTTTCTCCAGATGCACCATCTTCCAGAAGCCCAGCTCGTACGGTGAGTATTTCTGCGAAGGAATCAGCGCTTTCTTCGAACTCGTGTAATCGACCTCGATCAGCAGCAGTCCCGCCTCCACGCGCGCCACATCGAGCGCCAGCATTCCGGCGGCATGGATATCGAACTGCTTGCCTTTGTCCATCAGCGCGTCCCACACTTTGACGGCCTCGCGTCCATCATTCCCGTTATTCAACGGTATCCATATCTCGTAGCCGAGGTCGCCCGTGTATCCGGTGCGGGAGATATCGACGGGCACGCCGGCAATTTTCCCGCTCGTCTTACGAAAATATTTCAGATTGGCGATGTCGGCATCCGCGACCGTCTTCAAGAGTTTTGCCGACGCGGGCCCCTGCAAAGCCAGAGCGGCCGTCTGCTCGGAGATATCCTCAATCTGAACCTCCATGTTCAGGCCGTTCTGCCGGAACCAGCGCAGGCTCGGATCGGCGGCCGTCCAGCGATATTTGTTTTCTTCGAGACGCGTGATCGTGCCATCGTCAATGACCTTGCCGTCGTCATCGCACCAGCAGGCATAAATCACCTGGGCCACGGCAACTTTGTTAACGTCACGCGTGATCACGCGGTTCACCAGTTTGGTCGCATCTTTACCGGTGACCAGATACTTGTAGAGCGGAGAAATATCGATCAGCGCGCACGCATTGCGGATCGCGTTGTATTCGTGCTCGTGATGAACTTCGTAGACGCTTACCGTGTAGTATCCCGACCATTCCCGGTAATTCAGACTCTGGCAGAGGGCGAAAGTTCTCTCGTGAAACGCAGTTCCAATGGGCAAAGCGACCTCGCAAGACTATGCAAATCTCTGACGCCGGATTATATGCACCTTAAGTATTCCGCGGCAAGCTCCGAAATGGGTTGACCATAAGTCAGCAATCAAGCGTAAGTAGAGACAAACCGATGCTTTCTCGATAGAATGGCGAGTCATTTCCCGCGGGATCTTCCGGTTCACTTGGGTGCCAATCTAACAGGTCAAATTATGTCTGCTGTTGCGAGCGGCGCGAAGTACGACGTAATCGTGATTGGTGGAGGCCACAACGGTCTCACCAATGCAGCCTATCTAGCCAAAGCGGGTAAGAAAGTGCTGGTGCTTGAGCGCCGGCACGTTCTTGGCGGCGCTGCCTGTACTGAAGAAGTTTTTCCCGGGTTCAAGTTTTCGGTTTGCTCCTACGTTGTCTCGCTGCTGCGGCCGGAGATCATTCGCGACCTCGATCTTCCCCGCCATGGGCTTGAAATCCTTCCGCTCGATGGCACTTTCACTCCCATGCCGAACGGCGACTATCTGTGGCGGGTGAACGATCACGGCAAGACGCATCGCGAAATTGCCCGCCACTCGCGCGTCGATGCCGAAGCCTACGATGAATTCGGGAAGGCCATGCAGGCGATGTGCCGATTCGTGAAGCCGATCCTTGGCATGATTCCTCCCGACCCTGCGACGCTGAATCCCCGCGAACTGATGAAGCTGCTTTTCATCGGCCGCCGGTTCCAAGGCATGTCGAGCGAGGATAAGTACAATCAGGTCCAGCTCATGACCATGAGCGCCATTGATTTTCTCGATCAGTGGTTCGAGACCGACGTGCTCAAGGCTACAATGTCGGCCTCCGGCATCATCGGGACTTTCCTCGGTGTGCGCTCGCCCGGCACGGCTTACGTCCTGCTGCACCACTACATGGGAGAGATTGACGGTGCGTTCCGAGCCTGGGGATTCGCGCGCGGCGGCACCGGCGCAATTTCGAACGCGATCGCCGACGCTGCTCGCGAGGCGGGAGCTGAAGTCCGCACCGAAGTTCCGATTGCGAAAATCCTGATCAAGCATGGACGCGCTTTCGGCGTTGTGCTTGCCAACGGCGACGAGATTTACGCCGACGTTATTTCTTCCAGCGTCGATCCGCGACTTACGTTTACCAAGATGATTGAGCCCGGTCATCTGCCCGATGAATTTATGGACGGCGTGAAGCGCTACAAATTCCGCGGATCGTCAGGCAAGGTTAATATGGCGCTCGATGGGCTGCCGAATTTCAAGTGCATGCCGGGCGTGGGCGCGCATCTGCGCGGAGCGATGTCGATCTCGCCGAGCGTCGACTATATGGAAAAGGCGTACGACGAAGCGAAATACGGGCATTGGTCCTCGCACCCTTACATCGACATGGTGATTCCGACGCTCACCGATACGTCGCTGGCTCCGCCGGGCAAGCACATTCTCTCTTGCTTCGTGCAGTATGCGCCCTACAAATTGGCGCCCGGCCTCAACTGGGATACCGAAAAAGAAAAGTTCGGCGATAACGTCGTCAATACGATCGCGGAATACGCTCCGAATATAAAAGACATCATCCTGCACCGCCAGGTTATTACTCCCCTCGACCTTGAACGTGAGTGGGGATTGACCGAAGGCAATATCTTCCAAGGCGAACTTTCTCTTGAACAATTGTTTTTCCTGCGCCCGGTGGCTGGATGGGCGCAATTCCGCTCGCCCATCAAGAATTTATATATGTGCGGGTCGGCAACGCATCCCGGCGGCGGCATCATGGGTGCGCCGGGACGTCTGGCCGCGCTTGAAATTCTAAAAGACGGGGCGGCCTGATGTCGTCAGCAACACCGACTGCCGGAGCGCGCGACGTGATTATCGTCGGCGGCGGACACAACGGTCTGGTCGCCGCCTTCTACCTCGCCAAAGCTGGATTCAAACCGCTGGTGCTCGAACGTCGTGACCAGGTGGGCGGCGCAGCCATCACCGAGGAATTCCATCCGGGCTTTAGTTGTTCGACCCTGACGCATAACACCGGTCCGCTTCGCGCTGACATTGTGCGCGATATGCGACTGGAACAGCACGGCCTCAAGCTGACGACACCCGAAGTAAATACTGTCTCGCTGCTACCTGATGGCCGGGCGCTCGTGCTCTATTCCGACGCAAAAAAGGCGGCGCAGGAGATCGCGCAGTGGTCACAGAAAGATGCTGGCTCCTATGCGGACTTGGGCGCTGCCTTGGGAAAGATCGGCAAGGTCATCGGCGAAGCGCTCGCGCTGACGCCGCCGAACATCGACAACCCCAGCAGCGGCGATCTCTGGGGAATGCTGAAAACGGGCCGGTCGATAAGAAATCTCGGAAAGAAAGATATGTATCGGGTGCTGCGCTGGGGACCTATGGCCGTCGCCGATCTGGTGGCTGAATTCTTTGACACCGAACCGCTGCGCGCCGCCGTCGCCGCTCGCGGCATCTTTGGAACATTCCTGGGCCCGTGGTCGGCGGGTAGCGCTCTGGTGTTGATGTTGCGTGCCGCTGCCGACTCATCTCCCGATCCATCTCCTGCGGGAAGCGTTCAACACGCTGCCGGGGGCGCCGGCGCTATCACTCTAGCTATGGCGACCGCGGCGAAACAGGCGGGCGCGGTGATTCGCATCGAGGCTGACGTCACCGAGATTCGCGTGCAAGACGGCGTTGCTACCGGAGTCGTGCTCACTACGGGTGAAGAGATTTCCGCGCGCGCGGTTGTTTCGAACGCCGATCCCAAGCGCACGCTTATGCGCCTGGTCGATCCTTCGCATCTCTCTCCCGACTTCATTCAGAAGATCAAGAACTACCGTTGCGTGGGGACGGTTGCGAAAATCAATCTCGCGCTCTCCGCGCTTCCGGAGTTCACCGCGCTTAAGATGAAGGGCAATGGCGATCTGCTTGGGGGCCGCATCCAGATCAGCCCTGAGATCGACTACCTGGAGCGCGCCTTTGACGAATCGAAATATGGCAGCTTTTCGCGTCATCCCTACATTGAAATTACTTTTCCGTCTCTTTCGGATCCGTCGCTCGCACCGGCGGGCCAGCACGTGATGTCCATTTACATGCAATATGCGCCTTATAAGCTGAAAGATAGCGATTGGGAGAACGAGCGTACCGCACTCGGCGAATCCGTGGTGAAGACAATCGCGCAGTACGCACCGAATCTGCCGCCGAGGATCCTTCGTCACCAGATCATCACGCCGAAGGATCTCGAAGAAACGTACGGCCTCACCGGAGGGCATATCTTCCACGGCGAACTTGCGCTCGATCAGTTCTTCACCATGCGCCCCCTACTCGATTGGGCGCGTTACGCAACGCCGATCGAACGTTTATATTTATGCGGCAATGGAACACATCCGGGAATCGGGCTTACTGGCGGCTCGGGCGCCAATGCTGCGAGAGAGATTGCGAAGGCGTTGAAGAAATAGCGCCGCCGCTGCACCTATTTATGGCGGCGGGAGTAGCCGGCGAGGACGCCGACGCTACACTTATTTATGCACAACTCCGCCATCCTTCTTGTCTCCTGCCCGGACCGCAAAGGAGTTGTCGCGTCGATTGCCGAATTTATCTTTCGCCATAACGGCAACATACTTTTCAACGATGAGCATGGAGATAAGGAATCGAATCTTTTTCTTACTCGAGTTGAGTTTGACGCGGCAGACTTCGATCTCGACCTGGCCCGTTTTCACGAAGAGTTTGCTCCTATCGCCCGCGACTTCCGGATGGACTGGCGGCTCGCCCACTCCTCGGACCGGCCGCGCATCGCCATTTTCGTCTCGAAATATGACCATTGTCTCCAAGACCTGCTTTACCGCCACCAGAGCGGGGAACTGCGCTGTGAGATTCCACTGATCGTGTCCAACCATCCCGATAACCAGCGGATTGCCGACTTCTATCGCGTCCCTTATTTTGTGGTGCCGCTGACGAAAGAAAACAAGCGGGAAGCGGAGCGGAAACAAATCGCACTCGTTCGCGAACACCGGTGCAACCTCGTGGTTCTTGCACGTTATATGCAGGTGCTCTCGAACGAGTTCATCGCAACTTTGGGCTCCGAAAACCTCATCAATATTCACCACTCTTTTTTGCCCGCGTTCGTGGGCTCCAAGCCCTACCACCAGGCGTTTCAGCGTGGCGTCAAGCTGATTGGCGCCACCGCGCACTATGTGACTCAGGTGCTCGACGATGGTCCCATCATCGAGCAGGATGTCACCCGCATCTACCATCGCGACACCATCGACGATCTCATCCAAAAAGGCCGGGACATTGAAAAAGTTGTTTTGTCGCGCGCCATTCGTTGGCACGTGGAAAACCGCATCCTCCTGTATGGGAACAAGACTGTAGTCTTTCAATAGTCAGCTTTGGCTGGTTTTGGTGCGCACTTCGGTAACCACGTAGCCAATTGCGCCGCGATTCTGTTTCGGCTCTACTACTACTATCGGCCTACTACTCAAGAGCAGCCCGCTTAGACACGTGAATGCGCCATCTCGAAGGATCTGATTTTGGTTGAGGACCACAAATGGGAACTGGCCCTGCTGGCCACGGTGCAGGGCTTCTACCAGCGGCTGCTTAGCGACCAACTTTGCGGTGAATTGCCGACCCCGACCCAGCTAGCTCTTGACGCTATCATCCGCAACGACGACCTCCGGTCCACGCTCCATGGAATGCAGCTCTGGGTCCAGGTCCTCAACATGGCAATCAGTCCGGCCATGTTGAGGATTGGCATGCAACCCGATCTCGATCCGGAGGTGGCCGAAGCATTGTTGCGCTACTTCGCGCGATACCGCGACGATTCAGGCGCGAATTGCGACAAAGCCGATCTGGTTGCAACTTTTTTGTTTCGCTCTTCGCGTGCCACGGGACAGTGGGAACGGCAGGGCGTCGGATTCGATGACTCGAATCCTCTTTCTCCGTTTGAAGTTGCGCTGCTGGAAACCCTGTCCGAGTCCGACGTTCCTGCGCCCTCGGACGCGGATCTGCAACTGCTGGGCGAATTCAGCCCCTTGCTCGAACAAGCAAACCGCTTCCGGGACTTCACCGCGCTCATGGACTCCGGCATCATCCCGCGAGTACGGAAGTTGAAAGCTGCGCTTGGGGAATCGATGTATCACCCGCGAGTGCTGGCCACGCTTGCGCCTTACAATGCCGCCTTCGGCCAGCGATTCCAGGCGCTTTTCGCCGCCGCCGCACAGGAAATCAAGGATTTTGGGGCGCGCCTGGAAGAAGTTGGCGGCAGCATCCTGAGTACGGTTGACGGCGTCGAAATCACGGTTCAGCACGTCGCTGCCCTGAACCCGGAAGCCTTGATCAAACTTGACTACGGCGTGGCCCTGGAAAAATTCCGCCGCGTCTCACGGCTGAAAAGAGAATTAGAGCGCCGGCCGGCAATTCGCACCGGCAGCACGGAGCACAAAGCCTTCACCCACACTCGGGGAAGTTAGTTGTGCCATCCTTGCTCCGGCGTTCCGTTGCTCACATCCACGTAGCTTGCCGGCGCGCGCAAATCTCCGGCCAAGCGCAACCGAAAAAGAGAAAAGGGACAGGTGGCTTCGCCAGTCCCTCTTTCTCGAAACGCAAGTGCAATTCCGTCGCTGGCGCCTTAGTGAATATCGAACTGCTCCTGATGTAGAGCCGGGTCCGACTTCACGATGATTGTTTTCTTCGCGAGCTCTTCCATCTCATTCAGAAGTTGCGCGTTGTTCGCCTTCAGCGCCTTCGCCACCTCCGGATTCACGCGCAACATGACGTCGCCGTGCTCGAGATGCTTGGCGATCTTGCGCATCTCCACGTAGATCTCGTTGCAAACGGTGGTCACCGATTTCACGAAGCCAGTGGACTGGCAATAGGGACACGGAGTTCCAATCGTGCGCTCGAGCGACTGCTTGACCCGTTTGCGAGTGATGGCCACCAGACCGAAATCGTTAAACTGGAGCACCTTTGACGGGGCGCGATCGTAGCGCAAAGCCTCTTCCAGCGCTTGCATCACTTTCTGCCGGTTGCGGCGTTCGTCCATGTCGATGAAGTCGATGATGATGATGCCGCCCAGATCGCGCAGCCGCACCTGGCGCACGATTTCCTTGATGGCATCCACGTTCGTCTTCACAATCGTGTCTTCGAGGCGGGCGGTCTTGCCGACGTATTTGCCGGTGTTCACGTCGATCGCGACCAGGGCCTCGGTCTGATTGATGACGATGTATCCGCCGCTTTTCAGCCAGACCTTCGACTTCAGCGCCTTGTTGATTTCCTCGTTCAATCCGAACTGATCGTAGAGTGGCGTCTCCTTGGTGTAGAGCTTGACACGCTTGACCAGAGCCGGCTGGAAGCGATTTGCAAACCGCAGGATGCGCTCGTATTCCTGCTCGGTGTCGACCCAGATGACGGAGAAGTCCGAACTCACCTGATCGCGCAGCACCCGCTCCACCACATTCAAATCGTGATAGATCAGTGCCGGAGATTTGCTGCTATCGGAGCGCGACTTAATCTCATTCCAAAGGTTTTTCAGAAAGCGGATGTCGGCGCGCAGTTCCTCGTCCGTTGCGCCCGCCGCGGCGGTGCGCACAATGAAACCGCCGCCACCGTTTTCCCGCTCGCTCTGGATGATCCGTTTCAGCCGCTGCCGCTCTTCTTCGGACGATATTTTGCGTGACACACCGGTGTGGTTCACAGTCGGCATGAAGACAAGGAATCGTCCCGGCAGCGCAATGTGACTGGTGATGCGCGCGCCTTTTTTTCCGATCGGCTCCTTGGCAATCTGGATCAGCACCTCCTGCCCTTCTTTGAGCAGTTCGCTGATCTGCGGAACCACCGTGTTCTCGCGGCTGCGGAAGCGCCTTCCACCGCGCCTGCCGCGGCTTCGATCGAATCCGCGTTCGGGCCCGCGCCGCTGCGGCCGCTGCAATAACATCGCTTCCGGCGCGGGACTGCGAACCTCCGCGCTCGCATCCACGGTACCGCCGCCAATTGCCTCGGCCTCAAGCAGCGCCTCCGCTTCGGCCTGGGCCTCTTCGAGTTCCAACTCCGCCGCTTCCCGCTCTTCCGCCTCCAGCACGGATTCCGGAATGCCTTCGCCGTTTGCCGCCGTCTCGCCGCCCAGTACGGAAGCGATATCTCCCACGCCGGATCCCGATATTTCTCCGCTCGCTGCCCGAGTCTCTTCTTCCAGTTCTTCTTCGAGGCCGGCATCGTCTCCCGGCTCTTCGCCGTAGGACGTGAGTTCAGCCTCCTCTTCCTCGATCTCCTGTTCCTCGAGGGCACCGCGCGCGACGTCGTCGGGAACATTATGGTTCAGGTCGTGGTACGTGATCTCGTTCACAAACTCATGCGAAGCCTGGGGAGCGTCCACGAAGGTCCCATCGTGCGCCGCCTCCGGCGTCTTTATCGCAGGCGCACCGTAAACCGCGGCTCCCGCACGCGCTTCGCTCCTCAGTTCCGCTACTTCGGGAGTTGCTCTGGAAACGGCCGCTTGCGCCTCCGCATCAACCTCCGCGTCCAGCACATGCTCATGTTGTTCGTGAAGAGGTTCGGAAACCGCCGTTGCGAAGATAGGCTCATCCTCAGGAAAGCTCGCAATGATTGGGGCCGAAGCCGGCGCCTGCGGTTCTTCCTGCGCTCTTTCGGCCGGAGCCGGTGCGACACTCTGACCCTGCCTCTGGTATTTCGAGATCGATTCGCCGGGAAGCACGATCGGTTGATATCCCGGGGGAGGGCCGTAATCGTAATCGCGGCCAATGCGGGCAGGCGGGGCAGGCCGCTGGTATCGCGCGTCCGATCCTCCGCGACCGCGGGCAAAACGGTTGTTCCGCACTTGATCGTTCCTTACTTCACCCCGCGGTTCACTGCCGGTTTCGTGGCGGACGTCGCTCGGTGTTTCGGGACGTATCTCGCTACGTATCTCACTACGAGCTTCGGTTCGAATCTCGCTGCGCTCCGGACGCTCGCCGTGTCCGCCTCGGTCGCCGATTTCTCCCCGGCGTCCGCGCCGTCGCCGTCGTCCACGAAAGTCGCGCGAACTGGTGGCGGGGTTGACTGCCGCTTCGCCAGAAACCGCTTCCGGCGCAACTCCTTCACCCGGTCCACTTCCAGCCCCGGCAAGGTGCACATCGCCATTTTCCGGTGCACCGCCGGCTTCTAAACCGCCGCGTGGACGCGCCTCCGTTACGGGGCGATTTGCCGGAATGGCCTCATCCAGATCTTCGTCCTGCTGCTCCAGATCCATGAAATCGGAGACATAGAGAAACGCGTCGCGTTCCAACCCAATGTCGACAAAGGCCGACTGCATGCCTGGCAGCACACGCGTAACGCGGCCTTTGTAAATCGAGCCCGCTAGGGTGTATTCGTTTTCCCGTTCGAGGTAAATTTCCGCTAGCTGATCGTCTTCCGTGATCCCCACTTTGGTTTCATGGGGGGTGGTCGATACAAACAATTCCTTGTTCATTTCTACTCCGGTTTTCTTACCGGACCAGAAGCGCAAGGCGGACCAACGGATCGATAGCGTTCAGCGCCGCTCCGGGTAGGGGCGGGCGCGGTCACCGGGAGGAACTACTTCTTCCCGGGACCTCGACTGCAGTGAATTGTTCTTCCTCGTCTGCACTGATCGCGTTAAGCCTTCTGTCAGGTCTGTGGCCACTCTCTCGCGCTAACGCTGAGGGGGCCGTTTCCCGCCTGACCGGCTTCAATCCTGTCCGGCTTCGACTTCTGCCGGCATTCTGCCCTCCTTTTTCGCGAGGGCCTTCGTAATCTTGTTTCTTAACTAATCCTTAGTTCTGCCAAAGTTCTGCCAAAACTTTCTTTGCTAAATCTTGTTTCGCGCCGTTCCGGTTTTTAGCACAGCAGGCTAAGCACACACGCTAAGCACAGCTGTGTTAAGCAAGGCGCCCCAACTTCCGCCGAACCGTTTCAGTTCACGAAGCGGCGCATCCGGACGTTCATTACCATTCCCAGCGCCAAAAACATGAAAAGAACGGAAGACCCCCCGTAACTCATGAGCGGCAGAGGTATTCCCGTGACTGGCATAAAGCCAACCACCATGCCGATGTTGACCAGAATGTGAAAGCTAAGCACAGCCACCACACCCATGACCAGAAATGCCCCGGCGCGATCCGGCGCCGTTTGTGCATTTTGGGTCAACCGCATCAGCACTATAAAGTATAACAGCAGAACCGCCAAGGCTCCTACAAACCCATGTTCCTCGGCAAACGCGGCAAAAATGAAGTCGGTTTGTGGCACCGGAAGAAACGCCAGATGCGTCTGCGATCCCTGGCTGCTGCCCCAGATCCCGCCCGAGCCGACCGCAATCAGCGATTGATTGACTTGATACCCGGAGCCCTGTCGATCCGCATCCGGGTTGACAAAACTTGTCAACCGTTCCTTCTGATACGACTTCAACACCTTCATCCACGCAACCGGAACCAGTAAACCCGCGATCATCACCACGATCAAGGCCTGCTTCCAGCGCAACCCACCCAGAAATAGCCCCATGATCGCCACGGGCAAATAGGTCAGCGCCGTTCCCAAGTCCGGTTGCGCCAGCACCATGAGCATGGGGAAGCCGACAATAGCGCCCGCTTTCAGAAAGTCAGGCCAAGAGAGCTCCCGCTCATGTAAATCCGCAAAATACTTTGCTACTGCCAGAATCAGGATCAGCTTCACCCACTCCGACGGCTGAAAATGCCCGCCCCCCGGCATCTTGATCCAGCGCCGCGCACCCAGATATTTCTGGCCGAATAGAATTACGGCGATCAATGACGCCAGCGCGGCAATGTACATCCAGTGGATTTGTTCCAGCAGGGCCTGGTAATTGATCAGGCTCACCAAAAACATCGCGGCCACTCCCGCTAGAATCCAGTAGATTTGCTTGATATGGGAACCGGCAAATTTTGTGTGCTCGGTTGCGCTGTGAATCTGCAGCACGCCCAGCGCGCAGATGGTCAGCACAAAGCCCATCAGGACCCAGTCGAAATCTCGATAGGAAACGTAGCGCGACATTAATTCGGCAACTCAGTGATTCAGTCGCCCACCCCAGAACGCGCTGGAAGGAACTCAGGGAAAGAAATCACATCAGAAATCAGTAATAACCAATCAATCGCAAGGAACCGTTCGGCAATCCGGGCTCACCGGCTGCGTAGACCGCGTCAACACCCAAACCGTGACCCCGCCGACGGCAGCTAATCCACCAATGACGGCCGGCGTTGAACTCATGATTCCTCCCGTTGCCGCCGTCGCCGCGCCATTTCCATGCCGGTGCTTTTTCTTTTTATCTGTGTTGGAGGTGTCGTCAACGGTGGTCTGCTGTCCTTGCGTAACGGTGGTTGTTCCCTTGTCGTCTTGCACCGTGACGTCGCCCTTGTTGGCGGCGATCTGCACTTGCCCATTTACGTCGGTGACTTGAAATTCGGTCCAGGAATCGCTGGCTGGTTTCACCGTCACGTCCCCGGCGCGAGCCGACAATCCGCGCGAAGTCGTTACCCGAACCGCACCATGCTCAATCTCCACGCCGTGAGTCTGGAATTTCACCAGCGAATCGGCCAACACCATCACGTTCGATCCGTTCGCTTGAATGCTGGCGGACGAATTGGGCTTGGTCTGGAGCAGGTCTCCGGTGAACACAGCCGCCGATTTCGGCACTTCGCTCCCGTTCAGCCAAGCCGAGCCATTGGTGTACAACATGGCCGCCGCGGTGTCCGCTGCCAGCATCACTTGCGCGGGAAACACGAGCACCATCAAACAGCAAAGAGCAGAGCGTAAAGCTGACTGTGCCATGGGTTCAAATCACTCCCACATTCCTGGATTTTCGTAATGGTAAGCCGTAAAGGGTTGGAGGTCAATGCGTTTATTCGTGTATATGCACTCCTCAGTCACTATCGGAGAATCGTGGGACTTGCCTTGCCAAAACGCCGGGCGATACCGACGGTTGCCCTACGAGCATCTCGCCATCCACACCTTCGATGTTTAGAGTCATCCAGCGGTTCGCCTCATGACGACCGGCAATTTTTACCTTCAGATAATTCTCAGTCAGCGCCTCGGTGAAGTCGGCTCCGCCAGATTGCAGCGTGATAGTCTCGACTGCTGTCCCTACCAACGACCGCATAAACATTGCTTTCTTCTGGGATGCCATCTCACGCAGGACGCGGTTTCTTTCCCGAGCCAGAGCTACCGGAACTTGCCCGGCCCGCGCCGCAGCGGGGGTACCCGGACGCGGAGAGTAGGTGAAAATGTGCAGATAAGTGAAGGGGAGCTCTTCGATGATGCGCCGCGTCTCGGCAAACTCCGCCTCCGTCTCGCCCGGAAATCCCACCATGACATCGGCGCCGATGGCGGCAGTTGGCATCGCGGATCGAATCTTTAAAATTTTCTCCCGGTAATGCCAGGGCCGGTATTTGCGATGCATACGCCGCAAAACGGCGTCGCTGCCGGACTGCATGGGCACGTGAGCATGCTTGGCGATGCGCCCGGACGCCGCAACGAGCGCGATCAGATCATCGCTCCAATCCATGGGCTCGACCGAACTGATGCGCAGTTTCTGAAGCGATGTCCGATCGAGAATAGCGCGAATCAGAGACTCCAGTCGTTGGGAGTTAGTCTTTAACTGAGAACTGACAACCGACAACTGAGAACTCTCCTCCAGATCCCGTCCCCACCGGCCCAAATTAATTCCGGAAATCACCACTTCGCGATAGCCCGCCTCCACCAGCGTGCGTACCTCCGCAATGACCCGCTCCATGGGGAGCGAACGGCTTTGGCCGCGCACGTAGGGGATCACACAGAACGAACAGCGGTTGTCGCATCCATCCTGGACTTTCAGGTTCGGCCGCGTCCGCTCGTTGGCCGCTTCAAATACGGGAGCCGCCAGCAGTTCGGTATGCGCAAAAATATCCCCGACCACGACGTTGCGCAGGTGTCCGACTTCTTCGCGTTTTCGGAGAAATGGTGGGATCGGCTCTTGCTCGCCTGAAAGCTGTTTAACGGAAACGAACCCTGGCGAGGGAGATGTGGCAATCTCTGCCGCTTGATGCTTGTGGGAATTCCCTACAACCCAGGTCACACCCGGCAGCGCTGCCAGTTCTTCGGGCGCCCGCTGGGCGTAGCAACCGGTCACCAGAATGCGGCAATCGGGATTCAGACGCTGCAGGCGGCGTATGGATGCGCGGGCATCTTTGTCCGCTCCCTCGGTCACGGTGCAGGTATTCAGGACCACGATTTCGGCGTCGAGAACCGCCCCAGTTCGCTCCAGTCCGCGCTCCAGAAACTGCCGTTCCAGCGCCGCCCCATCCGCCTGCGTAGCTCGGCAGCCGAAATTCTCTATGTAGAAGCGCGTCACGTTCTTATATTAACTGAGTGGAACTCCGGAGTCGCCGGGTTTGCCGAAGAGGCCACCGACGATACAATAAAAACCCGCCGCTCGGGATGGGCATCCCAGCGGCCACCCTTCGCCCAGGGAGTCTATCCCTTCGGCGATCGTCCTCAGAGACCGTTCTTCAGAGCGTCCAACTTTAGAGCGTCCAAAAAACAATCAGGCGCTTGCGACGTGCCGTCCCTGCTGATAGCACTCGCGGCATAGCACCGGACGTCCTTGCGTCGGACGGAACGGCACCGTGGTCTCTTTGCCACACTGCGAACAGTTCGTCCGCGTCTCCGTCTTTGGGTGCGATTGCCCGCGTGACGGTGAGTTCGACGATCCGTGTGACGAAGCCCCAAGCACTGACACCCGCTTGCCCTTGCAGTTTTTGCAGCGCTTGGGTTCGTTCTTGAACTGCTTATCGTGGAAAAACAGCTGTTCACCCGCTGTGAACACGAATTCGGTGCCACAATCGATGCACTTTAAAACCTTGTCCTGGTATTCCATTGAAGAGGCGCTCCCATTTCGCGTCCCTGCTCAGCACGGGAGACCCGAATAGGGAAGGATCCGGTTCACAACGTGGGCAGGAGATTTACATCCCCCTCGCGTTTTCCTTGGACTCGGCCCGCCACACGGTGTGCACCGTATGGTTACTGCTTTATCGATCTGTTCCTTCGAAAATGCTTGATTGCCCTGTAGAGACGCAGTCGGCTACGTCTTCCAATCTTCAGCATGGGAACGGGCCGCCCTCCCTCGAGCGGCCCGTTTCTGCTTAGTCTTGTTCCTTGCGCGCTTTTTTGCGGCTGCGTTTGCGAGCTAGCGCTTCCTTGACTCGCTTCCTCTCGCCGGGCTTCAGGTAAAACGAGTGACGCTTTACTTCCTTAATAATGTCCTCGGTTTGTACCTTTCGTTTGAACCGCCGCAGCGCGTTTTCGAGGGATTCACCCTCTTGAAGTCGAACTTCCGCCAACGGACTACACCCCCCCGCTCGTCCTACGTGGACCAATTAGTTATGGCAAGCAATGTACCCCTAAGTCAAGTGGATTGTGCAGAAATCTTCACCGACCTCAAAAATCCAATCGCATTGAAAACTGCATCTGTCGCGGAGCAAACGCGCTCAACGGTTTCATCAAGCTTGCAGGTTGCTGATAATACGCCGGATAAGACGATCCTCCCGATACTGGAGAGTTCGTGTACTTGATGAATTGTCCAGCCGAATTGTAATAGCCGTTGTCGCTCAGGTCGTCCCTCTTATTGTCGCGATTGAACAAATTGAACGACTCCGCCCTCAGTTCCAGATGATACCGTCCGCCTAAATCGACCTTCCTTCCGAGTCTCAGATCCGTGCTCGCGTAGTCCGGTCCGATAAATGCATTGCGCCCGTAGCCCGACAAACGGTCATTGCTGGTATTGCCGTCTTGATTTGGATCGCCCGACACCATTGCATTGGCTGGACGTCCGCTACCATAAGTCATGATCCCGGATATTTTCCAGTGATTGAAGATCGCCGCTGGAGCTTTCTGTCTACCGGCAAACGGGTGCGGCTCCTCGATTGCCGAAATCGTGAGGCGTTGCCGCTGATCGGTCACGCTCGATGCGCGCTCACTCTTTGCGGAATACGAATTCTGCACCGTGGCCGGCTGTCCCGCCACCAGCGCATCCTGTCCATTGTCGATCGCATGTGCCCATGTATAGGCCAACCGCAAATACATCCCATCTGACATACGTTTGTGCAGTGAAACCGTCATGCCGTTGTAAACGCTCGAGGCCGCGCTCTCAAACTGGTCAATGGCCCCCAGCTGCGATATCGGCCGTATCAATGGATTGAAACATGGCGGATACGGACAACTGATGGCAGCGCTGGTCTGCCACGTCGCAAACGACTCCACATTGTAAAACTGATTTTGAAAGATGTAACCGGTGGAATCATAGATTGGATAACTGTAATAAGTCGGCGGCGGCAGATTCACATCTCGGGCACGGATCATATCCACGCCATGCACGAACAAATAAGAAATTGTCCCAGTGAACCCGTCCGCTACTTCCCGTTCCAGGCTCAGGCTTGCCTGCTGCACCCGGGGGGTCTTAAAGTCCGGCGCAAATGCCGAAACCTCGCTGCTTGAATATGGTTGCCAGACAGCGGGCACCGTGCAGGGGACCGGCCCCCGCGGGCAATTCACGGGCGCATTCGGATACACCGGAAACACCTGATGCTGGTAGTAGTCCGTATTATCGAGGGAGAGAAAGTTATCGCTCAGCCCATTGTTATTGGTCACCGCCGACTGATAAATCTGTGGGATGCGGGTATAGAAAATTCCAAATCCTGCCCGCACCATGGTTGGCCGATCGTTGCCGAACGCATAACCGATTCCCACCCGCGGAGCAAAATTCGTCTGCTGCAACGGCATTTTCCCCGCCGCCGGCCACAGCGGATTGCTCACTAGTCCATTCTTCGAAAACGTCTGCAGATCGTAGCGCACTCCCATGCTCAGGGTGAAATGCGGCGTCATTCGTCTCGTATCCTGCACGAAACCCGAATAGTCGTTGCTATTCGGATGCGACACCGGATTTCCGAAATTCTGCACGTAATATCGCGGCAGGTTGGCCGGCGGTCCAGTCCAGCTACCGGCGTCAAAATTCCAACTCGGCATTATGGTGTGCGCCCATGCCCGCAGCGGCGTTAACTTCAGGCTATTGCCTCCTCCATTTTCCGGCACGAACGTAAACTGATTCACATCGATATCGTCGAAGAAATATTCGCCTCCATAGAGCGACGGAAAATAGTTGTAGTCCCAGGTAAACATGGCGTCGGCCCCGACCTTCCATTCATTGCGTCCGTGGCTCAGACTGAAAGTCTCCGCCGCATGCAGCCGGTGTTCTCTGGTTTGACGCGGCAAAGTCGACGATTGCCCGAGATACTTCATCCAACTGTAAATGTTTGTCTGCACCCCAGTCGTATTCGGAAACGATTGTTCGAGGTCGCGCGAGAACTGCACGCGCAGATGGCTGTTCAGCCGCGGCGTGATGCCGCTCAGCAAACTCAGAGACGCGCTTTCTGTTGCCACATCCTCTTCCCCATTCGCGTTGATCGCATCATTTGTAATCGGACTTCCGGGATCAAAAAAGACGTTACTTGCGCCGTACGATCGGGCTATGCTCAGCCGCGCCGTAAGATACTGATGCGGAGCGAGCACCCGGTCCAGCTTCACAAATCCCGTCTGTCCCAGCAATTTGGAGGGAAACGTTCCTCCATTCTGGGAGAGCTGTGCCGCTGCCGCGAGCACCTGGGACTGATCACACGCCGTTCCTCCTATAGCGGGCGGGCAAATCTCGTAGTCCAGAATACTCGGATACACGCCGGGCTGCGGCACTGCCGTTGTCGAACCGTTCTCGAATTCCACCACCGCCGGCACGTTAAAAATGTGCTGATCGTATCCGGCAAACAGGAACGTTTTGCTGCGCTGGATCGGACCTCCGATCGTCGCTCCAAACTGATGCTGCTCGTCGTTCGGATTGAACCCCACAAAGGGTGGCGCGGCACCGCCAAGCGCGCTGTCGCGCAAATAGTAAAAAGTGCTTCCGTGCCAATGGTTCGTACCCGACTTCGTCACGACATTTACCACCGCGCCCCCAGCCCTTCCGGATTCGGCGCCATACCCACTCGATTGGACACGGAACTCCTGCACAACCTCGTTGGAAAACTGATACGGAGCGCGGTACCGTCCTGACGCTTGCGCATAAAATCCATTGTTATCGTCGCCGCCATCCACCAAGAAGCTCGTGTTGTAGCCTCGAATCCCGCCATAGGAGAGATCGCCATTCGATCCCGAAGTCAGCCCTCGCGGATCCTGCGTAACGCCCGGCATCAGCAGCAACAGATCGGTGAACCTGCGCCCGTTCAGGGGCAGGTCCTTAATGGCGCGCTCGTCTACCAGCGCCGATACCGAACTCGGATTTGCCTCGACGATCCGCGGGGCGTCTGACACCGTGATCGTTTCCTTCGGCCCCGCCACCTTCAGCTTGAAGGTCAACTGCGCCGCAACTCCTATCTCCACTCGAATCTGGGGTGAAATTTCCGGCGACATGCCTTCCGCCTCCGCTCGCGCCGAATACTGCCCTGGAGGCAGCAGATCCACCACAAAGCGTCCCGACGAATCGGTGGCCGCGAAGTAGCGAATTCCGGTCTCCACACGAATGGCGACGATGTCGGCGTTGGTAATCGCCGCTCCTTGGGCATCCAATACCACGCCGCGCAATGCGCCCGTGGATGCGTCCTGGGCCCAAGCCAGGCAGCCGATTAAAATGATGATGAGTTGCGGCAGAACTAGCTGGAAGACCACTGGAAACAAATTGCAAATCGTAGCGGGTTTCCTGAGACCTAAGACCTGATGCCTAAGACCTGAATGCTGGCGGCGCATACCAATCCCCTCGTGACCAAGACTTCGGAATCGGAGGGAATTCCAGAGACCCTATTCATCTATATAACAGCGCGCGCCTCACCGAGAGTGTGACGCACGCACCTTCAATATGTTCGGTTTTGTCTTGCTGCGACGAATCGCTGAGGGACGGGTGTCCCGCCCGGCGATCCACCAGCCAGGTTGTATCCTCTCAATGTGCCGGAGCAGCCGCCGGAGCTGCCGGCTTTGTGCCAAAGTCCACCTTCGGTACTTGCCGCGAAGCTTCGGTGGCCTGGAAGTACGCTGGGTTCTGCTTGTAGCCGGCAAACTGCGCATACAGATTGTTTGGGAACTGCAGCAAATAAGTGTTGTAGTCCTGCAGGGTGTCGTTATATCGCTTGCGCTCGACGGCGATTCTGTTCTCGGTGCCGGCCAGCTCATCCTGCAGGCGCAGGAAATTTTCATTCGACTTCAGTTGCGGATAATTCTCGACAATCAGCAGCAATCGGCCGATGGCTCCATCCAACTGTCCGTTCGCGGCAATCTTATCGGAGGGAGTTTGCGCCGAAAGCAGTGCTGAGCGCGCCTTGGCGATGTCCCCAAACACGGTGACTTCCTGTTGTGCGTATCCCTTTACGGTCTCCACTAGGTTGGGAATCAAATCCGCGCGCCGTTGCAGCACGATATCGACCTGGGACCAGGCCGCCTTTACTGACTGGTCCTTAGCCACCAGTTGATTGCGCACTCCTACGTATTGTCCAAACAGAGCGAGCACGATTACCACCAGCACCACGAGTACAATCAAGCCCTTGCTCATGTCATTCTCTCCTCAGTAGAAAATCTTCTTGTCGATGGAGCCGGGCGTCCCCGCCCGGCCATACTCGACTTAGACGGGCGAGACGCCCGTCGCTTCATCGTAGAACTCCATCTACGCCGCCGAATCCAACATCTTATCCACCGCCGCCGTCACCTGCTCCACCAATTTCAGATAGCGCGCAAAGATCTCATCCACATTGGCCGACTTGCGATCCTTTTTCCGCTCCCGAATATCCAGCAGCTCGGCAAACACGCTGCTATCGATGCCCAGCTTGCCGGCTAGCACACCCGCTGAATCCCGCTTCGAGCCCACTCCGGCGTCGCCCAATGCAATCAGCGTATGACGGAACAGTGTCCCAAACGCGGGCAGTGAACGCAGCAACAGCTCCCATTTCGCTTCGTCGTTTCCCGAAACCGCTAGAAGCCGCTGCCGCAGCAGGATTGTCTTCTCGCGCAGCTCATATTCGACTTGCGCCCGATGCCAGCGCATCGGAATCTCCAGCGTCTTCAGAACGTCTTCCCCCCAAAGCACGCGATAGTGGCGGCGCATGTCCAGAAACTCAATGGAGAACACATCCGCCGACCGCCGCATCTCTTCCGCGCTCATCAGCAACGGAGCCCGATGCTTCTGCTTGCCCCACCATTCCACCGTCGGAGCGAGCGCCTCGATCGCAGCAAACGAAGTCTCGCGCAGCACGCACAACAGATTCACGTCCGAATGGTCGGCGACATAATCGCCCGCCGCCGCCGATCCATAGAGGATCACAGCGGCGAGGTTCGCTCCCGCCGCCGCCCGCATCCGTTCGACAGACTCGTTAATCAGTTTTTCCGGAACCATCGTGACTCTCGCTTTCTAATAACCGCCGAAGGACCCGCCACCGCCGGTGCTCCCGCCGCCGAACCCACCGAACCCACCACCTCCAAAGCCGCCTCCGCCACCCCCGCCAAACCCTCCGCCACCAAATCCACCACCCCGACCACCGCCCATGTTGTTCAACAACATGCCCCACAGCAATCCCGACCAGAATCCGGATCCACCCGCGCCTCGTCCACCCCCGCCTCCACGAAATATCGCTCGCAAAATGGGGATCACGATAAACACGAAAACCAGGAATACAACCCACACCCACCCCACGCCACGCGCGGGCTGCCTTCGCGGCATAGCAACTGGAGGCTGATTGTCGAGTGTCACGCCCGCATCTTTGGCGATGACATCGGCGATAAGGGACGTCATCAGAGATAAACCGCCCGCGCTATCGCCGCGGGTAAGATACGGCGCGGCTTCCCGGCGAAAACCACCGACCTTCCCGTCCGGCAGGATCGGTTCCAACCCATATCCCACACTTGAACCGAATTTGCGATCCTGTGTTGCTTGCAAGATGAGCACACCCCGATCGCTGCTCTTGCTCCCTATTCCCCATTTCTGATACAGATCCACTGCATAACTAAAGACGTCCTGTCCATCCAACGACTTCACCGTAACCACGGCAATCTGCGCGTGCGCCTTCTGCTCCACCTGGTGGCAAAGATCGTTCAACCGCGCCTGCGTAGCCGCATCCAACACCCCTGCAAAATCGTTGACGTAGTTGCTGGGGTGCAGAGAATTGATGGGCTCGGCGGCAAGCCAAACTGCGGCCGACAGCAAAATCAAGAGGATCGCGGAAACTCTGGCCCGCTGCATCATTCGGGAAAATTGTACAGGAGTGCACTTCGTCCAAGGGCGGACACTGCTCTGCGTCGACTGATTGATGGCGGGGATTGGTAACATGGGTTTTGTCCACTGATTTTGTCTAAATTCTCAGTAGCGCCGGGACGGCGGCGCTACTCCGGCACTCCGAAGGGATCTCATGAAAACACGGCGGCGATCGAGCTTCACGATCAGTGCATGCACATTGCTTCTGCTCAACATCGCAGCAGCTCAGGAAGGTCCAAGGCGAGACAGCAGCGAAACTGTAACTATTGTCACAGTCGGCGATATTACGGTTACCAGAGCGGCGGACGGCAAGACCGCGGTGTCCATTAACTTCGTTCCCGGCAGAGCGAAAATCACCGACACTCGGCTTATGATTTCGGGTCCCTATTCTTTAGATGTGAATGGAGGCGTGAAGGAGGTAAAAGGCCCACAGGGGCTTGAGCTTCATGTGCTGAGTCATGAGGAATTGCGATTTGAAGCTCCAGAGGTCAGTGTGTGGGAACAGTCGCACAAATTTACCCAGAACTCCGCATGCATGAAGATTCCCAAGTTCCCGGGATGCGGCAATCCAATTTGTGAACAACCTGACCATCCCGAGGATCAGTGCCGGTATAACAGTGATTCCGGATGCTCGTGCGTGTCCCCTGGCGGTGGCCCATGCTCGGGGAAGGCGAATCCTCCACAATAAAAGAGATCAAAACAGGAGGGGGCACACGATCATTTAACACGCGCCCCCCATCCTTCTCCAGCAACGTTTACATACGATGTTTTTACTTGGCGGGCTCGCTGGCCGCCTCTTCTTGCTGTTCTTCGGCCTTTTTCCAAGTGGAATCGGGGTTGTATTCCTTCATCGCCGTGGCGATAACGGCGGTCTTGCTGCCGAGATCCTTTTCGTACACGGTTCCATCCACGCCAACGATAAACGTCATCACGCCCGACGATCTGTATTCCGCCGGATAAGCCACAAAGGCGAAACCGTCCGTCATCTTGCCATTCGCCAGGTAACTTTTCGCGCCCCCGGGGGCATTCTTTCCCTGGCGCACGAGAGCGTGGAAATAGTACCCGCGGTAAGGAGTCGGAGCGCCTTCTTCGTGGCTCTGGGCAAAACTGCCCCCGGAAACTGCCGCCGCTACCAGCGGCCCGATGGGACTCTGCGGTTCGCCGTTTGCAGACTTCCAGTAAAGGCCATCTTGCTTGCCTTGATCACTGAAGATTTTCTGCGCATACTCGCCATGCTGCGCGGAGTATTCTTTCTCCGACGCCGCCAACTCCTGGGAGACGCGAATCGCCGATACTTCATTCCGGCCAATGCGCCGGTACAGAATTTCTTTTTTGCCCGCTTCCGTGTCGAAATACCACGAATTACCCTTGTGGTGCACGAGCGGTATCGGCGTCGGCCAGTTATGGGCGCCGATATACAAAATTGTGGTGCCATCCGGTTCTTTCACCAGACGGTGCATTTCCTGATATCGCTCAACAAAATTAGCGCGGTTCTGAGCATCTTCCGCGTCGTCTCCGGACGAGACGATTTGTTTCTCTTGCGGCCCGAGGATCGCCAGCATAGCTTTTTCGTCATTGTTCTGCGCTGCCTTGACCAGCGCATTACTCGCCTGTTCCGCGGACGAAAATGTCTTCTGGCCCGGCTGCTGTGCCAGCCCACTATTGGAAAAGCACAAGGTTAAAACGATCGCGGCCGCAGCTAATTTAGGAAGGTACGCCCCATGAAATCTATTGAAGTTCGTCTTCGTTTGCCGCATATAGCTCATCTCCATCTCAAGATTTTCCACACGATGAATACGATCTGATGACAACGGTCTATGAAACACGATCATTGTCATTAATGACGCCCGCCACCGCCGTGAGCTCCGCCACCGTGAGACGCTGCCGCGGCGTGCCCACCGACGCTCGCCCGGCCGCGTGACGAATAGCTCCTGGATTCTCCGCCGTGATCGTAGCCGCTAAAGGCACCCGAACGCACGCCGCTCTCGCCGCGACCCGGCGCGTATCCGCGAGCCGCCGGACGGTTGCCCTCGAAGGGTCTGGCTCGAACTCCGGCACGGAAAGCCGGCCCGCGTCCGACTCCACCGCGATAGTAATTATTCCGGTTGTAAAAGGTTCTGCTCCGGGAGAAGTACCTGCCATGGTTATAGACTGCGTAGTGGTTATGCCAGTCGAATCCCCAGTGGCCCCAGCCCCATCCGAAACCTCCGAACCAGCCGATGCCAAAACCGAGCCCAAACGAAAGATAGGGCCCGCCAAACCAGATTCCGGGATATGGATACCATCCCGGCCATGCCACGACGGGATAGCCGTAAACCAACCAGGGATTATAGGCGGGAACGTAGACTACGTCCGGCTGGCCGGGGTCAATATCGATATCCGGGCCGTCCTCCTTTACGACTTGCTGCGGAGTGCTCTTCAAATTCCCGGCTTGTTCTGCTTTGTGGCGCATCACTTGCACGGCGTCAGTCACGTCCTGCTGCTGATTGTAGTAAGCGTCGCCCAGAGACGACGTCCAAGAGAGATTCTTGTCCATGTTTCCCAGGACGGAAGGAAACGCTGTGAGCGCCTTGACGCTCGGGTCCCAGGGCTGCTGGTCCACGGCTTGCCCCAAGGCCTGGCCCTTCAAATCAGGATGCGCCTGCACCCACCGGTCGGCCTCGACGACTTCGTCGGGAAAGGTGGACGCCGCCAGAACCTGCGCGACCAGCGAATCCGGATAGAGCGCAATCGGCGCAACCAATCGCTGCAATTGCTCTGGAGTCTGCTGCGCGTAGGGAGGCGCTTGCCCGCCCTGCGGTGCAGCCTGGCTGTCCTGCGGTGGCGGGGCCTGCGCGTCCTGATCCTGGTCCTGGGCCGACAGGCTGACCGGGAAAGTGGCAAATAACAAAGCCAATGACAACAGAACAACCAAACCCCGCTGACCTATTTTTGGGCTCGTTGTCCCTGTTCTGATTCCGAAAATCTTCATATAGCTGCTCCTTCTCGACAGTTCCTCACGGCGAGGAATCTCATAGAATCCGAAGCATTCAATACAATTAGAGATGCGTGATACCGCATTAAAGCTGCACATTTCGTTTCACGCTTCCTGCTTCGTATGTAAAACTCCGTCAAGATTTGTAGCGCCGTGATCTGACGGTGTCCATATTACTAAACCCGGCGCCGAGCCAGATTCTTCTCCGTTTTCGAATTTTTTTCGACGCGAAGTTTCCAGGCCGTCCGCAGAGCGCCGGTAAGCACATCCTCGTTCGCTTTCGCCAGCCGGATGTGGGTCGCCCCGGAACGTCCCCATCCGCCTGCAACCGGCAGAAAAACATCGGGCAATTCGCGAATGAATTCGGCCTGCAGTTCCGGCGTGATCATCAGGTTGCCGTAACCCTTGTCTTCGGAAGCGAGCGTGGCGAAGATCCTTCCGCCCACGCGGAAGTCGGCCGCCCCCATGTGCGAGCCTTCCACGGCACCTGCGAAACTCAGAGCAATCCGTCGAAAATCCGCTGCCTTCATCGCCAACAACTCCCTTCATCGAGGGCAGTGTTATCATACGCGGCAAATCCGGAGAGAGGAGCGAGCCCAATGCCCGACGATATCGAGAAGCCAAGCGGCCAATCCCTGGTGCGCAAATTAGCGACGATTCTTTCGGCAGACGTGGCGGAATTCAGCCGTCTGATGGGCGAGGATGAAGAGGGAACGCTGAAGACGTTCCGGGGTCACAAACAAGTATTCGAGTCTCTGGTGGAAGGGCACCGCGGACGCATCTTCAACACCGCCGGGGACGCGATACTGGCGGAGTTTGCCAGCGCTGTTGAAGCGGTGCGATGTGCGACCGACATCCAGGCTGCGCTGCGCACGCGTAATGATCAATTGCCGCCCAACCGCCAGGTGAGATTCCGGATCGGGATCAATCTGGGCGACGTCATGCTGCACGGCAACGACCTTCTTGGGGACGGTGTCAACGTCGCGGCGCGGTTGCAGACGGCGGCGGAGCCCGGCGGGATTTGTATTTCCGGTAGCGTTCATGACCAGATCACCAACAAACTCTCACTCTCTTACCAGTCGCTCGGCGAAATGAGTTTCAAGAACATACAGGTCCCGGTTCGGACGTTCTCCATTACTCATGCTCAGGGCCTTGGCGATCTTCCCTCGCGCAAGCCTCGTAGCATGGCGAGCCGTTCGACGAAATGGATCGCCGCTGGGCTGCTGTTACTCGTGCTGTTAGCAGGCGGCGCCTATTGGGCTTTTACCGCGCGTGACCGGAGCAAAGCAGAACACGCGGGCGTAATCGCAACACCGGTTCAGCCAGCCGCGACAACTCCTGCGGTTTCGCCTCCGAGCCAGCCCGAGTCCAAAGCGGTGGAAGCGCCGCCGCCGGTCGCGCTCGCAGTTAAGACAGCACCCTTGCCGAGCCAGTCCAATCCTCACGCGGGATCAGGTGGAACGACCGTGCCATCCGCCAAAAGCTCGGGGCGCCACGATGGGGTGTACTCCGGGCAAATTTGTTACGCCGAAACCCGGAAGCTTCCCGAGCGGTGTTACCAGGCGAAGGGCACCATCAGCGGCAGCAAAATCTCCGGCCAGTGGATGATGGGGCCCGAGAAAAGGATGAGCGCGGTCCTGACAGGGGATGTTTCAAAGTCGGGAGAGGTCACGATTCAGATTGTGCAACGCGAGCCCAATGCCCCCCGCCCCGGTACGATCAATCTTGGCGGGACGCTTCGCGGCGACCTCATTGACGCGAGCGGAAGCTTCCTGAACGGGCGCCGAGCCACGCTTACCTGGCATAAGGATGCGGCCGCGTCTCCATGAGCGCCGCGAGGGCGGAGATTAAGGCTCCTTCCGCTTTCATTGACTTGCCGGTTTCCCCCACAGTAAGATTCAGCCCCAGTGATCGGGCAAACTATTTCTCATTATCGCATTGTCGAGAAACTCGGCGGCGGGGGAATGGGTGTCGTCTATAAAGCTGAGGACACGCGGCTGCACCGTTTCGTGGCCCTGAAGTTTCTGCCCGATGAAGTCGCGCGCGATCCGCAAGCGCTAGGCCGTTTCGAGCGCGAAGCGCAGGCCGCTTCCGCCCTAAACCATCCGAACATCTGTACGATTCACGATATCGGCGAACAGGATGGCAAAGCCTTCATTGCCATGGAGTATCTGGAGGGATCTACTCTCAAGCACCAGATCGGTGCTCGGCCGCTCGAAATGGAGTTTCTGCTCTCCGTCGCCATCGAGATTGCCGACGCCTTGGACGCCGCGCATTCCAAGGGAATAATTCATCGCGACATCAAGCCAGCCAACATCTTCGTAACCGAGCGCGGCCACGCCAAGGTTCTCGATTTCGGACTGGCGAAAATCACGCCGTACGCGGGCCGGTCCGAGCAGGGCCGGTCCGAGCAGACGGCCGCAACCTCCGCGCTTACGGCGGTTAACGACGACAACCTTACCAGTCCGGGGTCGGCCATGGGCACGGTGGCCTATATGTCGCCGGAGCAGGCCAAAGGCAAGGTACTCGACCGCCGCACCGATCTTTTCTCTTTTGGCGCGGTTCTCTACGAGATGGCGACCGGCGTGGTGGCGTTCCGGGGAGACACTTCGGCGGTAATCTTCCATGCCATTATCGAGCGTGCGCCAGCGGCTCCCTCCCGCATCAATCCCGATATTCCTCCCAAGCTCGAAGAGATCATCAGTAAGGCTTTGGACAAGGATCAAGAATTGCGCTACCAGAACGCGGCCGACATGCGGGCCGACCTGAAACGCGTGCGCCGGGAGATGGAATCCGGGCGAAATCCTGTTCTGGAGAGTGGCGCAGCCATCCCGTCTGCTACCTCGCCGAGCGGATCGGGTATTCACCCCGCGGCCGCCAGCGGATCGTCCGCAATTGCCGCGGCATCCAGTGGCGGCGTTGCAGCGGCGTCGACATCAGCCTCGGCATCAGGAAATTCGCAAGTGGCAGCCGCCGCCGGGCCAGCCGCCGCACCGGCGGCGCGTCCGAAGTGGCAGCTGTACTCAGCCCTGGCAGCGGTAATCTGCGTGGTTGCTGTTATCGGCCTAATTCTGTATCAGCGTCGCGCCCATACCATCACCGAAAAAGATTCGATCTTGGTCACCGATTTCGTGAACACCACCGGAGACGCGGTCTTCGATGGCACGCTGAAAAAAGCTCTGGCTGTCGATCTGCAGCAATCGCCATTTCTCAACGTCGTGCCCGAGCAGCAGGTGCAAAAGACCTTGAAGTATATGGGCCGCGCGCCCGATCAGCTCGTCACCGCCGATATCGGCCGCGAAATCTGCCAGCGCAACGGCATCAAAGCCATGCTCGCAGGATCGATCGCGCTGGTCGGCAGCCAGTATCTCGTGACCCTTGAAGCGGTCAATGCCTCCAACGGCGATTCGCTGGCGCAGGCCCAAGAACAGGCCGCGGGCAAGGATGCGGTGCTGGGCACTCTCGGCAACGCAGCGACGAAATTGCGTGAGAAGCTTGGCGAATCACTCGCCTCCGTGCAGAAATTCGACAAGCCGCTCGATCAGGCCACCACATCTTCCCTCGAAGCTCTCAAAGCCTTCACTCTTGCCGACGAACTGCACAGCAAGTTAGAGGACATCCAAGCCATCCCACTCTATCAGCGAGCGATCGAACTTGACCCCAACTTTGCTCTCGCCCACCTCCGCCTTGGCGTCGTCGCCGGAAACACCGACCAGCCGACCCTATCCAACAAAGAAGTGGCCAAGGCGTTCGAACTGCGCGACCGCACCAGCGAATATGAGCGGCTATACATTACCGCCTACTACAATTTCAATATCGGACAATTGGACAAGACCATTGCGGCCTGGGAGCTGATGCAGCAGACTTATCCTCACGACGAGGTCTCCCACATCAATGTCGCGGTGCCTTATCTGCAACTCGGCCGCTTCGAGAAAGCGGTCGAGAATTGTCTGGAGGCCATCCGCCTCGTACCCGACACGTTGAATTGCTACCTGGTAGGAGCTCAGGCGTATAGAAGCCTCGACAGATTCGACAATTCCGATGCCCTGCTGGCGCAGGCGCAGCAGCGGAACATCAAGGCCTCTTCTTTGTATCTCGCTTTAGCCAATTCCGCCATGTTGAAAGGGGACGCGGCTACCACCGAACGTATGCAGGATTTGGCAAAAGCAACTCCCGAAGGGGAGTTGCGGGTGCTTGGGCAGCAAGCGTCGTATGCCGTAGCACTCGGTCAGGTATCGCGCGAACGCGAACTGCGCGCACGGGCGGTCGAGCGGGCGAAAAGTCTGGGGGTCGCAGAGGTGGCCGCGGACCAGTTGATGGACGAAGCGTTTACCGACGCCCTCCTCGGATATTCATCGCGCGCAGCCCAGCAGACTGATGCGGCCCTCTCGTTATCGCGTGACCCCTCCTTCGTCGCCGCGGCAGCCGACAACCTTTCGGCCGCGGGCAATGGTAGTGACCAGAAAGCCGAGTCACTTCTGGCCGAGGCCCGTCGCGCGCGTCCGGAAGACACCTTCATCCAGAAGGAAATTGCCCCACGCATCGAAGCGCGATCTCAGATTCGCCACGGCAAGGCCGCGGCGGCAATTCAAACCCTGGCCGCTGCCTCGCCTTACGAGAATGGGCTCTATTTTGACAATCATCTTCTACGCGGCGGAGCGTACATCGCCAGTGGTCAGCCCGCCAACGCCGTTCCGGAATTTCGCAACATCCTGGCTCGCCGCGGTCTCTCCGTGGTCTCGGTTGCGTATCCGCTGGCACAACTCGGCCTGGCACGAGCGTTAGCCGCCCAGCATGACACCGCGAACGCCCGCACCGCCTATCAGGACTTCTTTGCTTTCTGGAAATCCGCCGACCCCGACATCCCGATACTGATTACAGCCAAAGCTGAATACGCGAAGCTGCAATAGCTGGAAAGCCTTCCCACGTTGTAGGAGCCTGACGCCGGCAACCGCTCCGTGATATGTTTTCTGTTCGCAATTCAAGCCTGCGATCTCAAACCATGATCCGCACCTACCAAGGCATTACTCCCCAGGTCCCAGACACCGCCTACATCGACGACTCCGCCCAACTGATTGGCGACGTCATCGTCGGCGAACACTCCAGCATTTGGATGAACGCTGTCTTGCGCGGCGACGTGCACCACATCCGTGTCGGCCACTACTCCAACATCCAGGACAACTGTGTCCTCCACGGCATGAAAGAACAGTACGGCGTTTACGTCGGTGACTATGTCACTGTGGGCCACAGCGTCATCCTCCACGGCTGCACCGTCGAAGCCCGCTGCCTGATCGGCATGGGCGTCATCATCCTCAATGGCGCCGTCATTGGGACCGGCTCCATCATTGCTGCCGGTACGCTGATCCCCGAAAAGACGATCGTCGAGCCGAATTCCCTGTGGATGGGCTCTCCGGGGAAATTCCGCCGCAGTCTCGATAAAAAGGACGAGGAGACCATCCTCCGCTACGTCGACAATTATGTGGGATACAAGAAGACGTACTTGAGGGAGAGAAAAGGCACTTAGCGTTTAGCTATGAGCTCCAATCTCGGGGGAGCTCGAAACTCCACGCCCTACCAGCCCCCGCGATTCTTGAAACTGGCGGCGGCTCCCAATCCGTTCATAATCGCACCGCCAACCAGCACGGCCCGTGCGAGATTCCTATGGTGTCTCCGGTGCAACGTATAAGCAGCGGCGATCTCGGCTCCAAAGAGCGCCCCCAGAGCGGCCACCTGCACTCCCGTCGTATGCACGAACGGACGCGCTAGCGGATCGTGTTCTTGGCCTCCAGCAGCCACGTTTTCGTGCGTTACAAAACTGTCGGCCGCCTTGGCCGCTCCATCGAGCGCGACCAGCGCGATTGTGGACGGCGACCAGAAGCGCGGGGCGAGTTCTTCTCGGGTTGGATAAGAACGCAGCACAAAAGGGGTCTGCGACCGTTGAGCGCGCAACTCTTGTGCGCCAGCCATCGCCGCCCCCACCAGAATTGCCGCCAGTAGTTTCATCGGAAGTGGGTTGCGCACAGATACTCATCGGAAGGCGCTCAAAATTCTTGACCCCAGTAACCAAACATGGGAAACGGAAGTAACCAAAGCGATGCCCGCGAACAATGAAATTGTTCAGACCACCAGATGTTTAGTCTTTTAGTCGCTTATTCGTTTGGGTTGATTTAGAGTTGCCCGGCCTGCCGCTTGGGTGGCGGCTGTGTGGGGTCGTGGGGTGAGGCCGGGCAATTCTGTTACTACTCAGGATTGCAACTTGATCACATTTATACTGCGCCGGCCCTGTTTCCGGCTGTGACGGCGATCACCATTCTTGGTGATCAGGACACATGCAGCTGTGATAAAAGTCACCGCCAAGGCGGACCTTACCAGCTAGTCTAACAACGAGATTGCAACACAACACTACTCAGGAGAAGCGATCATGGCCTACGTAATCACCGACAACTGCATCAAGGACGAACTTTGCGTGGAATCCTGCCCAACCGACAGCATCCATCCCAAGAAAGACGAGACCGAATTTGAGGCATCGATCCAGATGTATGTCGACCCCGAAACCTGCCTCGATTGCGGCGCCTGTGTTCCGGCATGCACCTCGGAAGCGATTTTTTCGGCGGACGAGCTTCCAGAGGAGAAGAAAGAGTTTCTGGAAAAGAACGCTGACCATTATAAGAAGTAGCGTCTGGCAAGCCAGAGTTGAATGACAATCAGCGCACGGATTCGGCGGTGATTTCCGTGGACGCGGGTTTCGGGTTGGACTGGGCGGCGCTTGGTGCTTTTTTTGCGACTGCAGCTTTGCTAGGGACTTTCTTCGGGGATTTCACCGGGGCTTTGTTCATGGCTTTATCCGGAACTTTGTTCGGAACTCCGGCGGCAACCTGTTTTTGGTTGGCTTGTTTCTCCTGCTTCTCCTGGGCTATTTTTTTCTTGTTGTACTCGTGCACGATGCGGGCTACGTAGTTACGGGTTTCGCGAAATGGCGGCACTCCGCGATACTGATCCACACGCTCGGGGCCGGCGTTATAGGCGGCCAGCGCCTTAACGAGGTCGAAGTTGTAACGTTCCAGAAGCTCACGAAGATAGCGGCTTCCACCGGTGACATTCGCTTGGGGATCGAAGGCATCGCTAACACCTAGTTTGCTGCCGGTGCCGGGCATGAGCTGCATGAGTCCACGGGCGCCTTTGGGGGAAACGGCATGCGCGTTAAATCCGCTTTCGGCGTGAATGACGCTGTTCACCAGGTCGGGATCGAGATGATACTCGGCGCTGGCGATGCTCACAACCTGATTCAGAGGGAGAACTGGTTTCGGCGGTGCGGACTTTGGAGATTCAGAGGGGGCGGTGCCGAAGGCGGGTGGCGCCGCTGGCGGCGGCACTGGCACTGGTACCGCTAAAGAGAGATCCTTCTCGTAGCCGGTGATTTCTTCCGTCGGCACATCGGTGAAGCTGGATTCGTCGTCGGTCAGATAGAGGCGAGTTGTCGCTCCCATGACCAGGCGGTGCTCATGGCGGATGCTGAAGCCGTTGCGGAGGATGGCTAACTCGGCCGCCGTCGCGGAATGGGCGAGGAATACCAGGGCGCAGGCGAATGCAAGTGTCCAGACTGCTGAACGGCCAGCCCGCCGATCCTTCGTTAATGATCTTCTTGAAATCATCTTCTTTCAGTACTCACAAGCTTACACCGATTACTGATCCACTTATCGGGTCAGTTACTACCGTTTCTAGTTCCTTCCCGTAAAGGACGTGGTCGATGGCGGCGGATATGCCGCTTTCGGCGTTCGAACGGGTTTGCTTCCAGCCGCGGGAACGCAGCTCTTCCGATGCATTACCCATGATAAATGGATGGCCGGCAAAGGTCAGCATCTCAATGTCGTTATAGTTATCACCGACGGCCATGACCTGCTCGCGGGTCACCTGCCGATACCTGGCCCAGCGTTCGAGCGCGTGTCCCTTGGAGCAGCCGGCGTTGAGCACATCGACGATCGAAAGATCGCGGCCGGGGTATTCGGTGCGCAGAACGGTGATGGGCAGGCCGCAGGTTTCGAGGACTTGCAATACCTGCTTCATGTGCGCGACTGGGCCGCAGAACATGGCTTGCACGGGGTCGGTCGTGAGCGCATTCTCGATCGGCACCACGAACCGGATGTACTGCATGTTTTTCTCGAGCCAGCGCTGGATGCTGGCTTCGAGTTCGTCGAGGCGCTCGATCACGATGGTGCCCGCGGCTTCACCGTGAAGATCGTTACTGTCGAAAGTAAGAACGGTCTGGCCGCGAAAACCCTGCATCACGCGGACCAGTTCGCGGCAGGTCGGTGCGGGAAGCAGGTCGCGGTGAAAGGTTTCTCCGGCGAGGGAGCGGGTTACGGCGCCGTTCGAGCTGATCAGCCAGAGATCAAAGCCCAGCTGTTGGGCGATGGGCAGGGCAAATGCGTGGCGGCGTCCCGTGACCAGGATGATCTCGATGCCCTGAAAATGCGCGCGGCGGAGGGTTGCTAAATCGGTTGTGGAAATCTGAAATTCCGGATTGAGCAGAGTGCCGTCAATATCGATGGCGATGAGGCGGAGAGAATCGGCGGGCACAGTCAATTTTAGCATTCGGGCGCGCAGACTCGTCGGTGACCGAAACCGGACGCGACTCCAACGACCCGAACCCTCCGCCGAGATGATGGCCGTTAATCGTCATCCGGATCCGTGGGTTCCTCAGTGCTATTGATGAAATGATCCGCATCGTACTGCGCTGGGATCGCGATGAACGGGTTCGGCCTGCGGAGCGGGAAAAAGTCCATCAGGTCATCGGCATAGCTATCCGCCCAATTTCCGGGACCGATCAGTCCCAAGCCGAAATTCCTCTCCACGAATCTGAGGACGCTGCCAAAGTCGTGGTTGACGTTGCTGACGTAGCCTGCTGGAGTAAACGAAGAGACGACGATCAAAGGCACGCGAAAGCCGTACACATAGCTCTTGCCCCATCCGTTGCTCTGGCCGATCTGCGGCGGTGGCGCGTGATCGCTCCACCCTCCCCAGTCGTCCCACATAATCAGAATTGCGGTGTTCTGCCAATATCCGCACTTGGAATTTCCAATGGTGTTCACGATCGAGGCTACCCAGGACGGCCCTCCGCCGGTGTCGATCGAAGGGTGATCCGAGTTCTGGCCGGTGGGCGTTACCCACAACACATCGGCGAGATTGCAGCCGGCGATGTCGGTCAGGACGCGGGCCGGTTTGAGAATTACATTCGACCACGCGCTGCCGGTGCATTGGAGTTTTCCCTTCACAGTTTGGGCATCGCAGAGCGAACTGATGGAGTTTGGGGCGGCCCAGATCGACTTGGCGCTCTCCGTATAATAGCGCCAGGTTATTCCCGCGCCTTCGAACAAATCGATCAACGTGGCGCGATTAAAGCAGGGGTACATCGTGCTTAAGGCTCCATCGGGAGCGATCATCTGAACCAGGCCCGAAGGTCCTGAAGCGCATCCGTCGAAAGCACCGGTAGGATTTTCGGCGGCGAACAGGTCGCTCTCATCGGCGGGAGCCGATGTCCCTGAAATCAGAAACTGGTGAGCCGGGAAGCTGGGTCCCTGGTTCGTTTGGAACATCCTGTTGGCAAATCCGTAATGGGTGGCAAGATCGAAGTACGGCTGAACTGTGCCGCTTGAATTGTCTACGTAGCGATACTGCGGGCTGAGCCCGACCAGGCAACCGGCCTTCGCCGTAACAAGCACCTTGTTCTCGCCATCCATCGCTCCGTTGTTGTACGCCTGCTGGAAAGATCGATGAGTGTGGCCGAGGTCGTAACAACCAGCCAGTGGCACCGGCGAGAAGCTTACGGTCTGGTGCTCGGAGTCGAGGCCGCTGGCCCGAATGTCAACCCCAGGCTCGAAATCGGGACGGCTGCCGAAAAGGTTATCTGGGGAACGGTTCTCCTGCACAATGATGACCACGTGGCTGAATTTCGCCTCGCCGTTTGCAGGAGGAACCGCGAGGAACAGCGTCAGCAATGCAGCACAGGAGACACGAATCATTTCTCCGTCCATCGTGTGGTTACCCACACCAGACCTCTTAGCACGCTGGGGTCCGCTTACACTTCGTCGTCGCGGGCGGAGGCCGTGCGGGAGCAAGGCAACGCCACAATCAGCAAAGACAGGCGTCTTATTGTGCAGTTTTCCGGCAAGAAAGGCAATCCATAAACACTAATAACCGGAGGCTAACCAGGAGCTTGTTGAAAGCTTTACTTCACGCATTTTCTGACACATATGCGACAATCGTTTTCCACGGAGAACACCCATGAAATTGAGACTTCTTCTGTTATACCTGTCGCTGCTGCCAGTAACTCTTCCTGCCCAACCGCCGCCGAAGACGGGGCAGCCGTTCGTCATCGAATACTATTACAAGGCAAAGTGGGGATACGCAGACGAGTTTCTGCGGCTGTTTAAGAAGAACCATTATCCGTTGCTGCAGAAGCAGGTGGAGATGGGCCGCATGCAGAAGGTCTGGATGGACCAGCCGCGCTACCACACGACCGAAGACGGTCGCTGGGATTATCGCGTGACTATCGTCTTCAAGAACTCGACGGTTGCGAATGAGCCCTTCGACGAAGACGCGTTAAAGAAGGAACTTTGGCCGGATCAGGCCACCTATGCGAAGGAAGAGCAGCGGCGGTTTGAAGTCCTTGCTGGACATTGGGATTTGCCGATCAAAAACGTGGATCTGGATGGGAAATAAGAGCCGCGAGTTGTACCAACTAAGTTACTTAAGGATGTGTCCGTGCCCTGGCCGCGGGCGCGCTTTACGCCTGCGGCTAGCGTTCCCAAGCTCTAGAGCCGCAAAAGATTAGCTCCTTTCTTTTCGCCTAAAGCGGGTTGCAGAACATGGCTTCCTGGCACGGCTGCAACACTCCCTATCCCAAAATATTTCAACGAGACAATCGAGCTGCGTTAATATGCTGGGACGACGAGTCGTGCAGGTATGGCTTCCAGCGACCCCCACGTTGTGAAATCTCACGAATCAACAGGATAAAAACATGAGAAAAAATACTTGCGTACCAAAACTAGCTGCCTTTGTCTGCACGTTCGCGTTCTTGATATTCACCATTCCTGGACAAGCTCAGCCATCGCTCCAAGTCTTGCACGACCATGTCCGCCCCGCGGTTGCAAGCGGACAGGCCGCACCGGTGGGCTTCCTTCCGGCCACGGAACGGATGAACCTCGCCATCACACTGCCATTGCGCAACCAAACCGAACTCACGAGTTTGTTGGACCGGATCTATGACCCATCCAGCCCCGATTACCGCCATTTTCTTAGCGTGGCGCAGTTCACCGAACAGTTTGGCCCCACGGAGCAGGATTACCAGGCCGTGGTCGAGTTCGCCAAAGCGAATGGCTTTACAGTGACCGATACGCCTTCGAATCGTTTGCTTGTCGATATCAATGGATCTGTGGCACAGATCGAAAAGACGTTCCATGTAGTGATGACGGTCTATCAGCATCCGACGGAAAACCGGACGTTCTATTCGCCGGATCGCGAGCCCTCACTCAATCTGAGCGTGCCGGTGTTGCATATTGCCGGCCTGAATAACTTTTCCATACCGCGTCCGAAGTTGAAGAGACCAACAGCGGAGCCGGCGATACAAAGCCATGCCGGTTCGGGGCCAGGCGGCGCTTATCTGGGCGGCGACATGCGGGCGGCGTACTACGGCGGCACTGCCCTGACCGGCAGCGGCCAGTCGGTCGGGCTCTGCGAGTTTGACGGCTACAACACGAGCGACGTGACGTCGACCTTCGACGGAGTCTCCTATAACGTGCCGATCAACAATGTACTGATCGACGGGGCCAGCGCGGGTTCGGACGGAGACGATGGCGAGCAGGTACTGGACATTGTTCAGGCAATTGCCATGGCTCCGGGCATGAGCCAGGTGCGGGTGTATATCGCGCCCGGCACCACCTCGATTGGGGTGGGTGACAAAGACATGTTCAACAAGATGGCCACCGACAATATTTCGAAGCAGCTCAGTTGCTCGTGGGGTTGGAATCCGGATGACACGTCGTCGGACGATCCCATATTCCAGGAATTTGCGGCGCAAGGTCAGAACCTTTTCGTTGCTTCTGGCGACGCGGGCGCCTACACGGGTTCGAACGCTACCGATGAAAGTTATCCTGCCGAATCGGTGTACGTGGTAGCTGTTGGCGGCACCGATTTAACCACGAATGGCGCTGGCGGCCCCTGGCAGGCGGAGACGGCATGGGCGGACAGCAGCGGCGGCCCTGCCGACAATGGTTTTGCCATTCCAAGCTGGCAGTCCGGCGTCGCCAACAGCTCGAATGGGGCTTCCACGACTATCCGCAACCTGCCGGACGTGGCGGCGGAGGGCAATTTCGACAACTATCTCTGCAGTCAGGGCTCCTGTGCGGGGGACTGGGGCGGGACCAGCTTTGCGGCGCCGCGCTGGGCAGGCTTTCTCGCGTTGGTCAACCAGCAGGCAGTGGCCAATGGCAGCGCGACTCTGGGCTTTGTTAACCCGGCCATCTACGCAATCGGTAAAGGTAGCAGCTACAACAGCGACTTCCACGACATCACGAGCGGAAATAACAATAACGGAAAAGGGAAGTCTTACAACGCCGTTACCGGCTATGACCTGGTAACGGGATGGGGAAGTCCGAACGGGCAAAACCTGATCAACGCCCTGGCAGGATCCTCGACGCCGAGCTTCACGCTCTCGGATTCGCCGAGCAGTCTGACGATCACGCAAGGCGGCGCTGGCGGGACCAGTACCATCACAGTGACCGACCTGGGAGGATTCAGCGGCAGCGTAACTCTGGCGGCTTCCGGAGTCCCGAGCGGTGTAACCGCAGTGTTCAGCCCCAATCCCACCAGCGCAACCAGCACACTCACACTGACGGCGAGCGCCTCCGCCACTACGGGAACTGCCACAGTGACGATCACTGGGACGTCCGGCAGCCTAATGGCAACCACTACTCTTACCTTGACGGTGAATGCCGCGGCGAGTCCGAATTTCACTATCGGCGCCTCGCCTTCTTCGCTGACCGTAAAGCAAGGGGCCAACGGGACGAGCACGATCACCATCACCAGCCAGAACAGTTTCAGTTCTGCAACTACGCTGACGGCTACGGGCTTGCCTAGCGGCGTGACGGCGGCGTTCTCGACCAATCCGGTGACTCCGCCCGCGAATGGCAGCGCGACATCGACACTCACGCTGACCGCATCCGCCACGGCGACTGTGGGGACCGCTACGGTAACTGTGACCGGAACATCCGGCTCACTCAGCCACAGCACGACCATCGCCTTGACGGTAAGCTCGTCCTCGGGAGGGCAAACCGCCGTTTACAACGCCACGCTCAAGGCTCCGGAGTGCTCGACGGTTGGTACTTCGTGTGACTCGGGTCCGTCGCTGCTTCTGGGACGCGATCATATGTCCGGCGGCGCGGAACCTAATCAGCCGAACACTATCAACAGTTCCTGTGCCGACGGCACCGCTGGAACGTTCCACTCCGACGAGTCGAACGATCGGATCGTGGTTACTTCAAGCAGCGGTTCGCTAACGCATGGCACTACGGCAACGGTTACGGCAACGATTTGGGCCTGGAGCGGCTACACCTCCGACTCTCTGGATCTTTACTATGCGGCCAACGCCAACAGCCCCTCGTGGGTTTTCATCAAGACGATTAAACCTACAAAGGCTGGAGCGCAAAGTTTGTCGGCCACCTTTACGCTTCCTACAGGCAGCCTGCAAGCGGTACGGGCACAATTCCGCTATTTGGGAAGCGCGTCCTCGTGCACGGCGGGCTCTTATAACGATCACGACGATCTGATCTTTGCTGTGCAGTGAGGGCTGTGCAATAAACGCCGTATCGTGAACGGCACGATCCGATTGTTCAACCAATTTGTTCAACCAAGGGTTCAAGCCGGTCCTTCACAGAGCCGGCTTGATTTGTAGGGACGTAAATCGGTTGGCTCATGCCTTGTTGGGAGCACGCCAGCGATGCGGATGGCGCCGAAAAGATGTGAAAGGATGGTGAATTGCCCGACGAAAATCCTTGATCGCTGTCATCGGAATTTGGAGTTAGACACGATTGAATACTGCCGCTAAGTTAGATCATGGACCTCTTGATCGGAGTTGAAGACTCTCCTGTTGATTTGCTGCACGAGATTGGCGGCCGGCTGGCCACAGCGGACGGATTTCGTGAGGTGCTGGATCGAATAGTAGATTTCGCCTCGGCGCTGGTGAAGTGCGATTCGTGCCTCATCTACGTGCTCGAAGGCGAGCATTTGGTTTTACGAGCCTCCAAGAACGCGCATGCCGACGTTGTAGGCCGTCTCAAACTTCGTGTCGGGCAGGGTATTACGGGCTGGGTTGCGGAGCACCACGAGCCGGTGGCGATATCGGAAAAGGCGGCGCAGGATCTGCGCTTCCAGTTCTTCCACGAGTTGCCGGAGGATAGTTACGAAGCGTTTCTTTCGGTGCCGCTGATGTGCCGGGGGCGAGTGGTGGGAGCGATCAATCTGCAGCACCGCTGTCCCCACGTTTACAAGCGCAAGGAAATCCGGCTGATTTCAGCGATTGGGTTTCTAGTGGGCGCGGAGATTGAGCTGGCGCGAATGGAAGAAGTGAACTCCAACCTTACCGACCAATTACAAACGCGAAAAGTTGTGGAGCGCGCAAAGGGGATTTTGCAGCGCGAACTGGGATTGAACGAAGAGCAAGCCTATCTTGCTCTGCAGCAGCAGAGCCGCCAAAAGCGCAAAGCCATGAGGGAAATCGCCGAGGCGATCATCCTGGGCGAAGAGGTTAAGGTGAACACGCGCAGGCCCGGAGTTTCCTGAGACAACTCAGAATCGTCCAACAAAAAAGTGGGAGCGGATCGCGATGCGATCCGCTCCCACGCTGCGTGCAGGGACAGTTTATTTCGATGCGCTTTCGCGTGGAACCAGGAAGTACAGAGCCATCTCGTGGTCGTGGAGTTCCATGGAGCTGACGAAACTCTGCCCACCTCGCGGCACCAATATCAGCTTGCTGGAACCGTTCGATGTGACAGGTCGAGCCTCCGAAACCATGAGCATCGCGTCGGTTTCGGTGCCTCGGATTCCCCGTATCATAACAAACATTGGGCGTCCCGCTCCTTTCAGTGAGAAGGCATAGTCTCCGGGACCAAGGACGGCATTCTGCCAGTGCACTTCGTGAGACAGAGTGAAGACGCCGCGAGCGTCCTCGGCAACAGCCAGAGTCGGCTGAATGGCGAAGATGCTCAAGCCCAGAACGGCGGCATATCCGAATTTGCGAATTGATCTCATACAATCTCCTTTTCCTGGTCTAAAAGGCACACCGCCAGCATGGAAGCGAGGGCGTGGGCCTGGATTAAGCGGGAGAACAACGAGGTCAGCAGATTTGCAACGCAGCCACACGGCTGGACGCAAACATCAGGTTCGAGGGATACGCCGCTTGGCGGGATTCGAACTACAAACACTATCGAGGATCTCAGACGCGGCGTCCAACGAAAAAAATCGATCCGCCGGATTGGTGGAGAGCGTGACTGCGGCTAGGCGAACGCCATCCAATGCTTTCCAGACGCCATTGAGATGGATTTCCCCGGGATTCAGGCGCGTCCGTTTGCAAAAAGCTCACCGGATACGAGAACATACTTGGTTTGCAAACATCCCACAGTTCCTATAAGGAAGCAGCCCAAAATATGGCGAAGGTGAAAAGGTCTCTCGCGGGAGTGGTAAAAACAGCGAGCCGAAGAGCGAGCGGTGTAGCGGTCGAAGAGAAGGCTTCAGGTAAAACACAGAGCGGGGCCGGGCATCACGACGCGATCGAGCCGGCGAAGGGCAAGCTGGGTGTGATGATCCCGGGCATGGGCGCGGTCGCCACTACTTTCGTTGCGGGTGTAGAGGCGGTGCGGAAGGGAATCGCACACCCCATCGGCTCGCTTACGCAGATGGGAACCGTTCGCTTGGGGAAGCGCACCGATGGCCGCTCTCCTAAAATCAAGGAGTTCGTTCCGCTCGCCGGGCTGAGCGATCTCGTGTTCACGGGCTGGGACATTTTCGAAGACAACATGTACGCGGCGGCGCGCAACGCGGGCGTGCTGGAGCGCGATCTGCTCGACAAGGTGAAGGGACGGCTCAGCGCGATCCAGCCGATGAAGGCCGTGTTCGATCACAACTATGTTAAGAAGATCGACGGGCCGAACGTGAAGAAAGGAAAGAACAAGCTGGATCTGGCCGAGCAGCTTCGGCAGGATATCCGCGACTTCAGGAAGTCGAGTGGCGCGAGCCGGCTGATCACCATCTGGTGCGCCTCGACGGAAACTTTCATTGAGCCGAGCGCCGCTCACCAAAGCGTGAAGGCGCTCGAAAAAGGGATGAAAGAGAACGACGAAAATATCGCGCCCTCGATGGTGTATGCCTACGCGTCGCTCATGGAAGGCGTACCTTTTGCGAATGGCGCGCCGAATTTGACGGTAGACATACCGGCGATGCACGAACTTTCGCGGGAGCGCGGAGTTCCCATCTGCGGCAAGGATTTCAAGACGGGCCAGACTTTGCTGAAGACCGTGCTGGCCCCGGCTTTCAAGGCGCGGCTGCTGGGGCTGAGCGGATGGTATTCGACCAACATTTTGGGCAACCGCGACGGCGAAGTGCTGGATGATCCGGGGTCGTTTAAAACCAAGGAGGAGTCAAAGCTGGGGGCGCTGGAGCACATTCTGCAGCCGGCTTTGTATCCGGAGCTTTACGGGAATATGTATCACAAAGTCCGCATTAACTATTACCCCCCGCGCGGCGATAACAAAGAGGGATGGGACAACATCGATATCTTCGGATGGCTCGGCTATCCGATGCAGATCAAAGTGGACTTCCTGTGCCGCGATTCGATTCTTGCGGCGCCGATCGTGCTCGATCTGGTGCTCTTCCTCGACCTCGCGCAGCGCACGCCGGAACTGCGCCGCTTAGGAATTCAGGAGTGGCTGAGCTTCTACTTCAAGTCGCCGATGACCGCGCCGGGGCTGTATCCGGAGCACGATCTGTTTATTCAGTTGATGAAGTTGAAAAACACACTGCGGCATTTGAAGGGCGAGGAACTGATTACGCATTTAGGGTTGGAGTACTACGACTAGGAGCGGTTCGCGTGGTGACGGCCCTCCGGCCCGTTCCTGTTTAACACGATGGCTATGCGTTGCGAGTGCATTAACTGTATGAATTTGGCCTGGAGCATTCTCGCGCGTCGAGTTCGCACTCCTCGTCCTTCCGACGAATGCCATTCTCCAGTTCCTCTCAAAGCTGTGGAGGACATGGTACCTGAGCTTGTTAGTCGTACTCCCGAGCATCCAGTTCGATTGGGGATTCGACATCGCCCACGATTCTGAAAACGCCCTCGAGCCGACCTATGAAATCGGGCTTCGCTCTTTCCCCCGAAGCAGGCTTGGCGACCGGCTTTCGGCTTTTGCTGATGGCCTGCGAATTGGGCTTAGATCGCACTTCTTTTACAGTCTTCTTCATCGATAGATCATAGCAAGCGTGGCGCTCTCGCGAAGTACGCATTGTTGTTCTCATTGCGTACGACAAGGACGGACGAGAGGCCCGTCACCGCACAGACTATTCATCCATCGCATGCGCCTTTTTCAACCAGCGCTTCACCTCATCGTCAATATCGGCCTTGGACTTGATTTCGATCCTCCTCGTGATGCGGTCTTTCTTTTCGTAGCCACCGGTGTCGATCAGGCGCTTGGGCGTTTTTATATTTCCGAGCGCGAATCCGAGGTCGATGCGTGTATTTGTCGACGGCTTGATCTGCGCGAACACGTGCTTACGATAAAGCGGGACCATCGTCTTGCAAGGACAGGCTTTTACATCTTTACCCAATGAGAACCCGAGCTTCAGCAACTGCTCATACAGTGGACGTAACGCAGCGCGCGGGCCGGAGTAATGAGCTTCCACCCATTCGACGGCCGTTTTCAGGTACGTCTCTGGCGAGTCGAACACCCCAGTGCCTTTGTCGCCCGCGCGCTCCGCGATCCACGCCGCGGAATTTGTACTCAGCTTGTGTTCTTTCTTCAGCCACTCGCGACGTTCTTTCTCCGTCGGTGGGCCGGACTTCCTGGTAAGAACGATCCATTCTTCGAGCGGGCGCCCGGTTTTCACCGTCAGTTCCTTGGTCCATTTCTGAACCATGGCAACGCTGGGATGTACGGAATAGGGGCTGAGTGTTTTGGTGGCGGCGGACATTCGAAACTCCTCTCGGCTCGTTATGATACCCAATCTGAATGGCCGCTCGCGATAGAATCTTTCATAGAATCTTCGATGCCTGCTAAAAAATCAAAACGTGTCCGGGCGCAAACTGGCAGATCCGGGGCCGGACACGATACGCGCTACATAAAACTGCAGAAGAACTACTGCTTCGTGTGCGGCAAAGACAATCCTGACAGCATGCGGCTGCGCTTCACTTATGACGAGGAGCGGGATTGTTTCGTGTGCCGGTTCCGGCTGGGCAAGCGCTATACGGGTCCTCCGGGACACTGCCACGGCGGCATCATCGCGACGATTCTCGACGAGGCGATGGGGAAGGTGAACAAACTGCGCCACGTGATTGCTCTGACATCCGAGATTAACGTGCACTATCTGAAGCCCGTGCCGCTGAAACAGACGCTGCTCGTGGAGTCGCGCGAGGTTCGGGTGAGGGGGCGGAAGCACATCAATATGGCGGAGATCCTGAACGAAAAAGGGGAAGTGCTGGCGCGCAGTCGAGGGTTGTTCATCGCCATCGATCCGCAACGCATGTTCGCGCGATCTGGAAAGCGCTAGAAGCGGCGCGCCGAGATTGTCGTTAGGAGAAAAGGTTATGCTTGCAGACCGAAACTGCGTTCCTTGCCGCGGTGCTATTCCGCCTCTGAAGGGAAGCAAGCTTGCGGAAATTCATCGGCAGTTGGCGGAACCCGGGCTGTGGAATATCGTCAACGAGCACCATCTCGCGCGTAACTTCAAGTTTCCCGACTTCCGGTCTGCGCTGGCCTTCGTGAATCGCGTGGGTGCGCTGGCCGAGGAACAAGGTCACCATCCCGATATCTTGTTGGGATGGGGCAAAGTCGAGATCACGACCTGGACGCACGCGGTGGATGGACTGACCGAATCGGATTTTATTCTGGCGGCAAAGATCGACCAACTCTGAACGGGCAATCTGACCATCGGGTCATCGGGCCATCTGGAACCGGTGGGTTTTAGATCATCCGATGATCGATCATCTGATCGCCCGATTCTTGCCGCGGATCGCCAAACTCCACAGCCCCGCCGGAATCAGCATCAATAGGCCAGCGACGCAGGCGACGTTGCGCGCGGCGAAACCCCAGTCCACGAAGTATCCTGCGAGATACGCTCCAGCGGCTATGGTGAACATGGAGAGGCCGAGGTCGGCGGCGAAGACGCGGCCGCGAAACTTGTCCTCGGTCTGCATCTGCAACAGCGTTGTCGAAAACACCCACACGACCGAACTTCCACCGTGCGCCAGCATCACGCACAGACTTGCCTGCCAGAGATGTCCAGACACTCCGAGCGAGGTGTAGCCCGCGGCTGCTGCGAGATATCCGCAGAGGATTGCGATTTCCAATCGGTGTTTCCAATGTCCGGCCCACGAAGCGGCTAGAAGCGGGCCGAGCAGCGCACCCAACCCGCGGGCGCCGAGCAGAAGACTCATGCCTAGAAAAGCGCTGCGTTCGGGAGCCATGTTGCGCCAGCGGACCGCGAATTCGTTTTGTCCCATTACCGTGAACAGCACCCAGCTCGGGCCGATGATCAGGTTTCCGGACTTCACGAATATTGTGGCTCGCAAACGAGCGTGCTGTCGCACGTAGCGGATGCCCGCGAGGATTGGCGAGAAATCCACCAACTCGCGCAACTCGAAGCGGCGGGCGCCTTCGGCGTGGGGCTCGGCGAAGCGCATTTTCCAAATCAACGCGGCTGAAGCTACGAACGACAGCGCATTCAGCACGAAGACGGCGTCGCGGCCGAGCAGCGCCGCAACCAGGCCTCCGAGGGTCGCGCCCAGCATCAGATTTACGCTCCAGGTGGTTGAGGCGAGCGTATTTGCCACCACGACATCTTCGCGGCCGACGATGTTCGGGATTACGGCATTCCGCGCGGGCTCAAAGAAGGCGACCAGCAAGGTTTCCGCCATGAGCAGCGGATAGACGAGCCAGACCCTTTCTTTCGAGCGAATCAGAAGCATGCAGAGGACGATCAGCATGCGTCCGATATCGGACGCGATCATGACTTGCTTGCGGCGCAAGCGGTCGTTGACAACGCCCGCTGTCGGGCCGATGAAGGTCTGCGGCAGGACTTGCAGTACCAGGGCGAGCGCTACCGAACCGGCGCGTCCGGTGAGTTGCAGCAGCAGGTTGTAGATGGCGAGCGTGTAGAACCAATCGCCGATTTCGCTGACGACTTGCGCGCCCCACAAGCGGCGGAAATTGGGGTTGCTCTTGAGCAGGCGCGCGTATGACGCCAACGAGACTCGGCTGACTTGCAGTTCGGGAGCAGGTTCCATGCACCGTGAAAATCAAAAGATGAGATCGGAAGACCAGGTCAGAATTTGACAGCATACCGGATCGGGCGTGGCTGTTACGAGTGCTTTCCGTTCGCTACCAAATCCAGAAAGTATTGGTGAATCCGGCGGTCGTCGCTCAATTCGGGATGAAAAGTCGCCGCTAGCGTGTTGCCTTTGCGGACGAGAACCGGATCTTTACCTTCGGTCGCGAGTACTTCTACGCCCTTGCCTGTGCGTTCGATTTTGGGAGCGCGGATGAAGACCATTTCTATGGGATCGTTGAGAAATTTTCCTGCGCGGATCGAGCTGTCGATCTGGCGTCCGTAGGCATTGCGGCGCACGGTGATGTCGAGGGCCCCGAGTCCGGCCTGTTTCGGATTTTCAACTTCGGTTGCCAGCAGGATGCATCCGGCGCACGTGCCGAACGTTGGCTTCGCCCGAACGAAATCTTTGAGCTTCGCGAGTCCTTCTTCGCCGAGCAACTTCAGAAATGTTCCCGACTCGCCGCCTGGAATTATTAGGCCGTCGAGATCGTTCAGTTGCTCGGGCTTTTTTACCAGGACAACTGCTGCGCCGAGTTCTTCGAGGCGGCGGCGATGCGCGTCGAAATCGCCTTGCAGGGCTAGGACTCCGATTTTCATTGAAGCGACGGTTGAAGGGGACAGATTCAGGGGTACCCCCTCCCCCCTCTTTGTAAAATCCTGATAATAAAGGCTTAGTCCGAGACCGTCTCGGCAAAATATTCATTCCAGATGCTTTAGAGGCAAAATCTTGAATCCATGGGACTTAGGCCCTTCTCTAAACTTCCTCATTCAATTGTGTGTGCTGATTCAAGCATCGGACACGTTTATGGCTTATGTCAATTGAAATGCAGCGGACGGGGCGTTGGGAAAGTGGAGTGTGAAGTCCGGATTTCGGGCGGGATCCTCGCGGAGCCCGCTCATCGCAAAGTGCGCGCTGAGTGGGGGGCCCACATTTGCTCTGGCGTCAGCACCCGCCCCTTGCAGAAGGCGCAAGGGGCGGGGCACCCTCGGCTCATTTTGCCGACGCCCGCCACGCGCCATCTGCCCGTCATCCCATTTTGATGTGATGTTGGCCGACGGCTTCGAGGACGGAAAGGAGATGGGTGATGCCGAGCAAGTTGCGGATCGATGGGCCCATGTTGTCGACCTCCAGTTTGCAGCCGGAGGATTTGGCGTGGACGAACAGGCGGACCAGCGTGCCCAGGCCACTGCTATCCATGTGGGTGACGTTCTGAAAGTCAAGGACGATGCAAGTGGGACCGGGCAGTAACTGGCTAACCTCAGCATAGAGCAGATGATTGAGGCCGGAAACCAGGCGTCCGTGGCAGTGGACCACGATGCAGTTTTGGTAGCGTTGAACGGAGAAGGTGAGACTAGGTGCGGGTTGGCTGGACATTAAGTGGCCTCGGATGCGCGAGACTGGCCGACTTGATCGATGATGTTATGATTGTGATGTTTTGGCAAGTAGCGTACCGACTGGCAATTGTTCGAGCCTCGCCTGACTAGCGGGGCTTTTGAATTTCTGAGCAAGTCAGACCGGACCAGGCTTCGGACTGTGTGGAGGCCCATGTCGCGAAAAACCGCGAGAAATGGGCATCCCAAGTTAGTTGACGTCATCAGCAGGCCATTCTCCGACTGCGGGACCGTAGCTACAGAAAACCGATGGAGTAAGTGTAAGTGCAGTGGAAGGCGCTTAGGGCTTTGCGGGCAGCGGCTGCCAGAGCTCAATCTTATTCCCGTCCAGGTCATAGATCCAGGCAAAGCGACCGTAGGATTCATCCATTCGTTTGGCGTCAATCTTTACTCCCTCTTGTTTTAAGCGGTCGAGCAAAGCATCCATATCGTCCACGATGTAATTGATCATGAACGGTGCGGGGCTGGGATCGAAATACTTAGAGGAGTTGGAAAAAACAGTCCAAACTGTCACGTGTTCCTTTTGCGGGTCGTCGTGTTCACGCCACGGAAGCATCGCGCCTTGGCCTTTGTCGGCGAGTCCAAGATGCTTCGCGTACCATTCGCGCGTCTGATCACGATCACCGGATTTGAAGAAGATACCGCCGATTCCAACGATGCGCCCGCGCTGCTCCGTTTTTGCAGGCGGCTTCGACGTTTCAGGTTGCGGAGATTTCACTTCCTGTCCTCCTATTGAGCGGGCCGAGATAAGCAACAGCGAGCCGAGCGCGATTGTACTCCAGGGGATTTTTTGCATCGGCGGATTATACATAAGTTTCGATTCGAATGGAGGAACCGGTTCGCTCGGGGAAACTAGGGGACACGTCCCCATGCTTCATGTTTCGGTTTAAAGGCGTCCTACCCAATATCCGGGGCGGCGGTGACCGTGGGCGAAGGCTAGAATTTGGATCGTGGTCGGTTTCTCGTGATAGATAACCGCGAAGGGGAATCGTGCGAGGACAAATTTTCTGGTGCCACGTTCTCCACGGGGCCAGCGCGCTGGGAGGCGGTGATGAGTTCAATTGCGCTATCTATCTCCGCGACAAATCCATCACCGGCGCTTGCACTGCGCTCGTCGTACCAGCTCACGGCAGACTTCAGTTCTGCAAGAGCGGCCGGGTGGATATCACGCGGCTTAGCGGCCATTGCGGAGAGCTGAGATTTGGCGGCGCGCTTCCTCCCACGGAATAGGCTTCACTTTGCCGGAATCGAGCTCTTCGATGCGGCGGGCGATCTCGTGGCTCCATTCTTGTTCCGCCGTGGCATCCACGGTCTCATCAAGACTTTCGAGCAGCGAACCGGCGAGCGCCGCGCGGGCTTCGGGCGGGAGAGCCAGCGCTTTCTTTAGAAGTTCGGTAACCTCCTCGGCCATTATCCTATTTTACGCCTCTAACTAACCCACTCAAGCCAAAACAAAAGACGGCTTGAATGGGGCACCTGTCACCTGTCCCCAATGCTGTTGTACAATTGTACATATATGATATAGTTAGACCATGGAGATCGTGATTGACACCTCCGCGATTCTCGCCGTGATTGGGGAACAGCCGGAAAGGGCGGAACTGGTTCGGCTAACGCGCGGGGCAAGGCTGGTGGCACCGCCCTCGGTGCATTGGGAGGTCGGCAACGCGCTATCCGCCATGTTCAAGCGCAGCGCGATTGGACTGGATGAAGGGTTGAAGTTGTTGGAATCCTACGCCGCGATTCCCATTCGCTTGACCGATCTGGCCTTGAAGCAAGCGGTTGAGTTGGCGGCTCGACTTAATATTTACGCATATGATGCGTATGTTATCGCGTGTGCAGTGAACCAGAGAGCGCCGATCCTGACCTTGGACAACGGATTGAGAGCGCGAGCCCGCGAATTGAATCTGGATGTGTTGGAGGTGAATGTTCGATGAAATCCTATACTTACTCGGAGGCGCGGGGGAATTTTGCAACCGTGCTCGAAGAAGCCGAGCGCGACGGGGCGGTTGAGATTCGCCGGCGGGACGGCGCGGTCTTTCGCATCTTGCCTGCGCCAACTTTCAAAGGAAGGTCCAAGGCGTCGCCGCTGGATGTGAAGGGCGTCAAGTTAGGAGTCTCCACTGCCGAACTGGTTGCAATTGTGCGCGAGGGGCGGAAGCGGGGATAGACAGCGTGGAATCCCACTCATCGCAAGGTGCGCGATGAGTGGGGCACCGAGCAGCCCCCTTCTATTTAACGGTTGGAGTTGTTGTCTTCGCACGCACCGTGCGCCGTTCCAGCATCAGTTTCTCGCCTTTGGGAGTCAGAGACCAAATACCAGCGCCCGCCAACCAAAGCCCCGAGCGCCCGCTCGGTGGGGACGAATATGCAATTTTCACGAGTCCGAGTGCTTTCAGCTGCACGGCTACCGTCTGAAAAGATTGGTCGTCCAAGTGAGGGCCGTAACCACCATACGTTCTCTGCTCATCGACAAACAGTGAGTGTGCGAGGATCTTACCAACTTCGTCTTCGTTAGGATATTTCTCCAAGAAGGGTGACACAGACGCAAAAAGCTTTCGCCATGTTGTCTTGGCACAAAAATAGCGTTTCCCATTCCGCAAAGTGTAATGACATGGAACCTCGATCTCCTCGTCAAGCCCGGCCAGATTCTTGATGAGAGGAGGGGATTTTAGATGTTCGAGCGCCGCAGTCGCACTTTGCAGCAGCGTTTGGATCTCAGCATTCCGCTTGCGGACTTCATTGATCTCGCCCAATATCTTCTCGCTGGCAACCCCGTTCGCTCGCACCCAGCCCACAGCCGGATGCGCATTCATTGCGTGCGCCAAGTTCATCGACACCAAACCCGGCAGCTCTGCCGCGCTCTTCCAGAATTTCACTAGGCGCCCTTTGGAAACTTTGTCCCTAAATTTTTGCAACTTTTCTCTACCTGCTGCCTCCGGCTCTGAATGTTCTAGGGAAATCTTGCTGGGGTTCTCGTGAAGTAGCGCGATGACCCACAACCCGCGACCTACCGCATAATCGTATTCCCGCTCCGTGTAGCTAGCTCCGGTTTCGTCAACCGAGCCGTACCTTCCTCCGATGATGAGAAGGTAATAGTCGCAGTCGTTTATCACGCGTTTGATGAAGTCGAGTTGCTGCTCGTCGGCAGCCGGAAACAACTCCATCCCGGCAGGAATGCAGTTCGACTCTATAACCGTTTGAATCACGGCGCGCCTTTCCTCTTTTAGATCGGCATAGGTCGAGCTAACAAAGACTTGGTAGCGTTTGTCCACGGAGGTATTCTGTGCTCCCGGTTCTACGGTTTGAAAGGAATCGCCTGTCTAGGCGTTTTGCGGAAACCCGGGGACAGAAGGGAGGGGTGGACTCCACGGAACGTTCCCCAGTTTTCCCCCATGATTATGGTGTAGCGAGGGGTTTGTAAATAAGACCGATGACGATTCCGACGATAGTCCACTGGACGAAGTAAGCCGCAGCCTGTCCCAGAGCGAGTTTCAGCCCGATGTTCAGGTTCACGTAGTTGTGCAGCACCAACGCGAAAACCACGAAAATGCCAATGAGAACGCCGAAGCGCGCACCTTCCGTAATGCCCGTTCCGCCCGGATGTGTCACTATCATTGCGAAAATTATGGCGGCAACCAGGATCGATACGAAAGTTCCGACCAATCCAATGGGCATAACAGTCATCATTTGTTCCTTAGGTCGGAATACGGCCGGGTACTTGTGGGCTTCATTGATTAGAGCCGGCACCAGCCAAAACATTAGGAAACCAACGGCAAAAGACGCGACCGTGCCACCAAGCGCCGCCAGCCCGAGACTTGAATAGTTCATGTGCGCTCCTTTACCAATTGCGGATCAAAATCACAGTCGGTTCGGCAGGACTGGTTCGCCCCAACCTGGTTCGCCCAAACGAATGATGATTTTGGTAGGGCGGGATTATACATGTTTCGATTCGAATGGAGAAAACGGTTTGCTCTTCGCTCATCTTCGCTCATCTTCGCTCATCTTCGCTCATCTTCGCTCAAAGGTTCGCCGCGATTCACGCCTTTCTAGATCGCGCGTGAGTTCTCCCAAAAGGTAGACCGCCTCTGGAGGACGTTGCCAGTGGGCACTGGACGCTGTTTATCAAACAGTCGAGTGGCCTGGTCAGCCATCACGGTTCAAGTTCGTCGTCCTCCGCACGACCACTCGACGCAACGCTTCTTATGCTACACTCGCGGTGTTTGATAAACAGCGTACTTACTGGTATTTTGCGAGCCCCGTCTGACTAGCGGGGCTTTTGAATTTCTGGGGAAGTTAGACCGGTCCAAGCTTCGGACTGTGTGGAGGCCCACTTCTCGAAAAGCGCGAGAAGTGGGGCACCCCAAGTTAGTTGATGTAAGACACAACTCGGGCCAGACCGCAGCCACCCGCCTTGGCCGGGCCACCCGCCAGCAGGTGCGAGCGTCTTAATCCCTATGGAGGAATCAATGAACCAAAAGATCGTCCAAACGATGGCATTGGGAGCTTTTGCGCTGGTTGTCGTGCTCGGCGAGTGCTGGCAAGCGCAAGCACAGGACCCAAAGGTGCCGTATGCGAGCATGGCTCCGCTGGATCAATATCTAATGGCGGATCGAAACGCTGAGATTGCGCTGGCGCGAAGCGCGGCGCCGGAGGCCATCTCACGCGATGCCGATGTCCTCGTCCTTGGAGGGCATGGCTATGAAACCGCAGTCAAAGGCAAGAATGGTTTCGTATGCGCCGTGGAGCGAGGGTGGATGGGCCCAATCAATGGCGAGGATGCCGCTAATTTTTGGAACCCGAAAATTCGAGGTCCGATCTGCTTCAATCCGCCGGCGGTCCGCTCCATCCTGCCGCTGACGTATAAAAGAACGGAGATGATATTGGCTGGTCAATCCAAAGCTCAGATCATCGACGGCATCAAGACATTCATAAAGCAAAAGCTGCCGCCTCTGGAGCCAGGAGCTATGTCCTACATGATGTCCAAGGACCAGTACCTTACCGACCATGGCGACCACCACTGGATGGCTCACCTGATGTTTTACACTCCACTCATGGACGGTGCGGTTTGGGGTGCAGATGTTTCCAACTCTCCCGTCATGCTGAACCCACAGTTCGGAGGCGCTCCGGAACCAATCGACGTATTCATGGTTCCTGCGGGCAGATGGTCGGATGGAACGCCAGTCCCAGTCAGGTAGGGACGGCGCGCAAGCGGGAGTGGGCTCCTGCCTACTTTCGAAGGCTCGTTTTCCTCTTGGGCACGTCCAATACTCACGAAGGATAGACTGCGTCTGGAGGACGTTGCCAGTGGGTACTGGACGCTATTTGTCAAATAGTCGAGTGGCCTTGTCAGCCATTACGGTTCGAATCCGTCGTCCTCCGCACGTACACTCAACGCAAATTTCGGTATGCTACAATAGTGGTGTTTGACAGATAGCGTACCGACTGGCAATTTTGCCGAGCCCCGCCCGACTAGCGGGGCTTTTTGAATTTCTGGGGAATTTAGATCGGGGCGCTTGCCTTTTCGGAGGGCACTGCGGACGATCCGAGGCGAGCGAAACTCCAGAGTGCGGACTGTCCCGAGGGCCCCTTCTCGAAGAGCGCTAGAAGGGGCGCACCCCCAGTTAATTCTGTCAGCGTCACACACGACCTAAACAATACTCCCCTTGCAGATCGGGCCCACCCCCCGAGTTAGAATGTTCGTCGGAGATGTCGGCCACCCGCCAGCTACATGCTCCCGGCTTCAGTTTCCTGGTGGAAGGGCGACAACCATTTGCCGCCTTTCTTCTGCCAGATCGAGGTGGCGAAAACCTTTCCCCCTTGTTTTTTGCCTTCGCAAGTTGCCTCCTGCGTCCCGGTGTAGGTCATGACGACCGTGTCTTTATCGAGCCACATATAGGAGAAATCGGAGAGCGAGAAGCTGCTGACCACACATCTCGCGTCGCTCATACTTTTCAGAATCTGTTCCTTACCTTTGAATACCCCTCCATCGGCGACGCTTATGGCGTTGTCTGGAGTAAATGCTTCCACCGGTTTGACATTATGGTCTTTCCACGCCTGCCAGCCGGCTTTTTCGTTGCTTTCGAGCGCCTTCTCTACGGTTGCGTTCATCTGCGAGAACAATGGGACGGCGGATAACAGCAGAGCGAAACCAAGTGCGGTTAGAGCGATTCGACGCATACTCCTCCTTCGGTCTTATGTGGTGACGAAAAACTATAGATCGGGCAAGAAAGCGTGTCAATCACTGCGAGGGTTGGTCATCAGATGCCGCGTGCCCCACACACCCCGCACTTTGCCATGTGTGGGTTTCTCCGCACCGGAGTGCCTCCGAGATCGCAATCGGATTCTAGCGGTTGGTTCTCTGCCGGTTGCTTAGGAGATATTAGACTGGCCCATCGGTGAATTGACGCACGCAGCGCCCACACATTCGCAAAGTGCGCGAATGTGTGGGGCACCCGGCACCCCCAGTTAATTCTTGTCGGCATCACACGCAACCCAAACAATCTCCCCGCGCAGATCGGGCCCACCCGCCTTGAACCAGCCACCCTCCGGAGTGGGATGGGAGTTAGAGTGGGCCACCCGCCTGTGGTCTTACCTCTGTTATAATGTAAGCATGGTGCGACAGATAACTTCAGTAAGCACAAAAGGGCAGTTTGTAATTCCTGCGGAGATGAGAACGTCTCTGGGGATTAGACCCGGTACCCGCATTGCCGTGACGCAGGATGGATCACGGATCGTCCTGGAACCGGTGTCGGAAGAATTGGTAGACAAGACGCGCGGAATGTTTCGCGGCAAGCCTTCTCTCTCCGCGGAACTTAAGCGGCAGCGGCGGCGGAAGGATAAATGGTAAGGTACGTCCTCGATTCGAGCGCGATTCTGCGGTTTTTGGACGATGAAGCCGGCGCGGCGCGCGTGGCGGAAATCATCAAGTCTCATTTGGCGGGAGGGTGCGAGGCCGTCGTTTCAGCACTGCATTGGGGCGAGGTGGCCGGCATCACCTGCAAGTTGCATGGCAGGCCGGCGATGGATTTGGTGCTCTCGCGCTTGAGCGCGTTTGGGCTTCCGATCATTGCCGCGGATGCCGATCGGGCGGTTCGGGCGGCTTTGATCAAACTCAAAAGGGAGATTCCGTACGTGGACGCCTTCGGGATAGAACTAGCGTCTGATTCGCGAGAATACATTTTTGTGACAGCGGACTTCGATTTCAAACCTGCGAGCCGCGACGTGACGATTGAGTTCTTGGCGGCGAAGTAGAGTGGAAGCCCAGCGTATCCCGTTCGGCTTCGTTGAGGTCAGGTTCGGTCGCAGAAAAATCCATAACCAGCCGGATTGTGGAAACATCAGTAACAAAGGACATTCCTCTTTTGGAGTGGGTACTTTTGTGGGATTGCGCTCGGTCAAGCAAAGAGTAAAGACTGCGGGAAGCAGACTGCGTCTGGAGGACGTTGCCAGTAGGTACTGGACGCTATCTGCGAAATAGTCGAGTGGCCTACCAGCCACTACTTTGGTGGGATTGTGCTGGATAACTTTGTGGCGAACACTGGATGAAGGAAGGTTGTGTCTGGAGGACGTTGCCAGTGGGTACTGGACACTGCCTTTCAAGCAGTCGAGTGGTTAGGTCAGCCATTACGGTTCGAGTCCGTCGTCCTCCGCACGGCCCTCGACTTACGTTGGTATGCTATACTGGTATTGCTTGAAAGGTAGTGTACCCACCGGCATTTTGCCGAGCCCCGCCCGACCAGCGGGGCTTTTGAATTTTTAGGGAGCGCCGCAGAAGATTCGCGTGCCCGGAACCCGGAACTGCGGACTATCTGGCAGGCCACTTCTCAAAAAGCGTGAGAAGTGGCGCACCCCCGGTTTGGTTGATGTCAGGGACAACCAAGACAACACTCCTCACGTAGATGTGGCCCACCCGCCTAGAAGGGGCGCACCCCCAGTTAATTCTTGTCGGCATCACAGACAACCCAAACAATACTCCCCGCGCAGATGGGGCCCACCCGCCCCCAGCCCTGGACAGATTTCATTTGATCGGGGAAGAGACGGGGAGTATGCTCCCGCCGAGCGTTTGTCCCAACACCGGTGAACCTAGAATATGGATGGTCGGGACAATAAAAGGAGTTTCAATGGCAAAGCCTCTACAGATCGCCATTCAAGGCGGCGGCGCGAAGATATTCTCGCTGCTTGCGGCCATGCAAGCGATGCAGGAATATGAACGACTTGGGAAAATTAAAATTACGCGGATAGCTGGCACTTCTGCTGGAGCATTTGCTGGCTGTCTTTTCGGGGCGGGAATCGACTTAAAGGGTTTCCGCCAAGAACTCAAAATTGGTTTAGCGCAGACAATTGTCAGCCCTTTCACTTCGCCAGGGAAACTTGGGTATCTGGCGCTCCTCTGGGGAAAGCCGTTGTGGGGCACAGATCAGCTCAGGTCGCAACTAAAGGATATCTTCAAACGACACACGCACAAAGACGGTCTGAAAATCAAGGATCTTAAGCCTGAGGTATTGGTAACGCACACGAAACTCAACGACCGACGCAGAGATGTTCACGGCCCTGAGGACTTTGTCGTTGACGCGCTGCTTGATTCTTCCGGAATTCCGTTCTGCTTCCGAACCTGGAAAGGTCCAAAGGCCAACATAGTTGACGGCGGAATCTCTGAAAACTTACCGGTGGAGATTCTGACTCAGCGCAGCAAAGCCGAGGATGGACGAATCATCGCAATCTCATTTGAGCCCAATCTGCCAGCGGAACCGACAAATCTTGCACAATTCTCGATGGCTTTGCTCGATACTGCGATTGACAGCTCTATGGCGAATGCCCGCTTTCGGTTGGGATCGGAATCCGTGCTTACGCTGCCGCAACCGGTCGGGACGTTCGAGTTTGAGAAGGCCCTTGTCGAGGGTCTCGACGGACAATACGACGAAGTCATGCGGCTCACCCACGAATTTCTGGATACAGTTATTGACCCAAATGAAAGCGCTATCGGCGATCCGTGGGCCGATCAAAATGTGCACAACCTGCTCACGCTGGGGGAAGTGTTCAACGCCCAGCATAGATCGACCAAAATGAAGTACAGGAAACAGCGCCTCGAAGTAGTGGCGAACTCACTACGCGATCCAAACAATCCCGATGCCATCGATTACTCAACGGAGTTTGATACAACGGAGCATCCGATTTATTGCCATTCGATTGCATTGGCGACGACAGAACACAAAACCTACATTAATAAATCGCAGTGGCGACTATACGATCCGCAGAATAAGGAGGTCAAAATATTGCACGTTCCGATGAAGGATCCAACGGCCCCGCACCTGCGGTCGTTGCTGCTATTTTTCGTACCCATTCTCCCCGCAGGATCCGGCCCGTATACCTTAAACGTAAGAGACGCGGTGAAGGATGCGATGGCGCCATTAAGGGGGCCTGCCCACTCGGACGAGTTAGCCATAACTCCCCGACGCGCCTTCGGGAAGATTGAAAAGATCGAGTTCGTTATTCATCTTCCGGAAGAGTATGAGAATGCAACGTTGTCAAACAAGCAAGGCGAGAATTGGGGACTCGTGGCGGACGGCCCCGGCGTGACGAGGAATCAGCCCCTCGGATTTCGGAGTCTAGGGTGGGAAGCCTATAACTTCGACCCGGTTAAGCGTTGTGCGATTGATGTTAAGCTTAATGTCTAGAAGCACTTACAGGATTCTAGAATAAGCTTGACACCGAGATTCGACTCAGGCAATCTAATACACGTGAGGGAAATTATGGTCACCGCCGAGTTGAGCATCACCGTAGGCCTCTAATCGGTACATTCTCGCTCTGAGAATCAGAATTCCTCGACGGGGTTTTCTCGTCCGCGACTGTCCTTTTTCTCCGTAGCTCCATCGGTGCTTCACGTCCACTTCTCACCATCCTCTCGTCTGCAGCAAGTGCGCTCCATCGAGCCCAGACACGGCCAGCCCCTTCATCGCCCCCGCCAGATTCTCGCTGACTTCAAGTAATACTTTAGGGTCTTTGAAGTGCGTAGCTGCCTGCACTATCGCCCTTGCGCGCTTCTCGGCTTCTACTGGGTCGGCGAAGGTGGTGCTGTCTTTCATGAAGATGCCGCTGCCTACGAAGACGGCTTCGGCTCCTAGTTGCATTACGAGGCTGGCGTCGGCGGGAGTGGCTATGCCTCCGGCGCTGAAGTTGGGGACGGGGAGCTTGCCCGCTTTGGCTACCATCTGGATCAGTTCGTAGGGGGCGCCGTGGTCTTTAGCTTTGGCGTAGAGTTCTTCTTCGCCTAGGACGGTCAGGATTTTCATCTCCTGCACGATCTGGCGGATGTGCTTTACGGCGTGGACTACGTCTCCGGTGCCGGCTTCGCCTTTGGTGCGGATCATGGCGGCGCCTTCGGCGATGCGGCGGAGAGCTTCGCCGAGGTTGCGGGCTCCGCAGACGAAGGGGACGGAGAAGGCGTGCTTGTCGACGTGGTGGGCCTCGTCGGCGGGGGTCAGGACTTCGGATTCGTCGATGTAATCTACGCCTAGCTCTTGCAGGATCTGGGCCTCGGCGAAATGGCCTATGCGGCACTTGGCCATTACCGGGATGTCGACCACGGCCATAATTTCGCGAATGACCTTGGGCGAGGCCATGCGGGCTACTCCGCCTTCGGCTCGGATCTGGGCGGGGACTCGCTCTAGCGCCATTACGGCTACTGCGCCTGCGCGCTGGGCGATTTCGGCCTGTTCGGCGTTGGTTACGTCCATGATCACGCCGCCTTTCAGCATTTCGGCTAGGCCGGTCTTCAGGCGGAGGCTGGTGGGTGTTTTTCCGTTATTTTGGGACATGGGGTGCTCGTTTCTGAATCGGCTGCGATTCCGAATCTTGTGAATACAGATTTAATGATGAAACTTGTCCGAGCGCTGCTTTTATTTTACAGCTCGACGGGCGATTCGCGGTACTGCGAGGGCGTTGGTGCCGGTACGTTCTTAAAACCTTTGAACCACAGGGGACACGGAGTTCACGGAGGCCGGCGCAGAGCAGTCATCAGCCAATATGGATTAGGGGTGCTGCGACTGCGGTCGAGCTTCGCGAAGCTCGATCCTCGCTCCGCATGATAAGAGCGGTTTTAGAACGGAATGTCTTCGTCCGTGATCGGCGAGCTGCCGGCCGGGGCGTGCTCGGGTTCGGGCGGTGCGCTTTGGTCGAAGTTGTTGCCGCCTGTGGAGGCTCCTGCGGAAGCTCCACGCGAACTGCCAGCGTACTCGCCACCGCCGCCTTCGCTGCGACCGCCCATCATCACCAGGTCAGTGGCTACGACCTCAGTCATGTACTTTTTCTGGCCGGTCTGTTTGTCATCCCAGGAGCGCGTCTGCAACCGGCCCTCGATATAGACTTTGCTGCCCTTTTTAAGATATTCGCCAGCAATCTTTGCCAGCCCTTCCCAAACCACGATATTGTGCCAATCGGTCTGATCCTGCCACTGGCCGTCTTTACCCTTGAAGCTCCGAGTGGTCGCTAGAGGGAACTTTCCAACTGCAGTGCCCTGCGGCGTGAACTTCATTTCGGGATCCTTGCCGAGATTTCCAATCAGGGTGACTCTATTTAAGCCTTTCATGAGTTCGACTCCTTCAGGAAGCAGACCTTCCGAGACGCTCACTATAGCAGAATTGACCGGTCGGCAGTCGGTGTCGGCCGTACTAGAAATTTGTGATGAATCGGTTAGGATGACTAGCTGGAAGCCGAGGTAAAACTGTGCGGGCCCTCAGGGCTAAAGCCCAGGTTGATTTGGCACAACTTACGGCGCGGCTTGCTCGAACGTAGTTCGGGATGGTGCGAGACGGGGCAAGCCGCGTCTCTACGGGACTTTTTGGCTACTCATCTATGTTCTCTCTCCGTACAAATTGGCAGCTTCGCCCTAACGCCTTGTCGCAGGCCATGGGAGAAGCTCGTGCTTCAGGACGGAAAATTCTGGATCTTACGGTTTCGAATCCTACGGAAGCGGGGGTCCGTCCCGATGCTGAGATTGTGCTGGCGGCGCTGGCGAATCCTGAGGCTATGCATTATGACCCGCAGCCTCGGGGATTGCTCTCGGCGCGGCGGGCGGTGTGCGGATATTATCGCGGGGCGCACGCGGTTTTCGATCTTGATCCCGAACGGCTGATTCTGACTACGAGCACCAGCGAAGGCTATTCTTACGTCTTTCGGTTGCTTTGCAATCCTGGCGACGAAGTTCTCGTGCCTAAGCCTAGTTATCCTTTGTTTGAGTTTCTTGCCGACTTGGCTGATGTTCGGCTGGTGCCTTATCCGCTGCTTTACGATCAGGGCTGGCAGATTGATTTGGATTCGCTCTGCAAGGCAGCTACGGAACGGTCGCGGGCGGTGATTCTGGTGCATCCTAATAATCCTACGGGGTCTTATGTGTCGGCTGCGGAGCAGTTGGCGCTTAATGCTTTCTGCCGTGAACGCGGGCTGGCTTTGATAGTGGACGAGGTGTTTCTGGATTATTCGCATGACGCTTCGCAAGACCGTTCTTCGCCAGACCGTTCTTCGCCAGACCGTACGGCGCATCGCAGTTTCGTCAACAATGCCGAGGCGCTTACTTTTACTCTCAGCGGAGTGTCTAAGATTGCGGCTCTTCCGCAGATGAAGCTGGCCTGGGTGGCTGCGAGCGGGCCCGAAGAAATGGTCGCCGGCGCGGGAGCTCGGCTGGAAATTATTGCTGACACTTTTCTCTCCATGAATGCGCCGGTGCAGCTGGCTGCGCCGGTGCTGCTAGATCAGCGCTGGCAAGTCCAATCGGTTCTGCTGGAGCGCTTGCGCAATAATCTTGCGGTTCTTGACCGGCTGCTTCTTGGGCATCCTTCATGCGCGCGCTTGGCGGTTGAGGGGGGATGGTATGTGGTGCTTCGCGTGCCGGTGCTGGGGAGCGACGAAGATTTGGCGGTGCGTTTGTTGCGCGAGGCTGGGGTCAGCGTACATCCGGGACATTTTTATGATTTTCCTCATGATGGATATCTGGTGCTTAGTTTGATAACCGAGCCGGGCGATTTTCGCGAGGGGGTGGCGCGGCTGCTGCGGGTGGTTGAGGGCTGAATAGGGCATCTGGGCGTCGCCAATTTCCAGGAATGTTCGGTCGTCCCTCCGGGATTAAAGCATTTTTGGCCACGTTTCCCAGCGCTAAAGCGCTGGCCTATTTTCATTCGGCCCTCCGGGGCTGGATTCTGGCGCAATCCTTTTACCGGATTGTCCAATTTACCGATTGTCCAACGGCTAGTTCTCACGCTTGCCTTGGTTCGACTGCGCCAGGCGTGGCGACTGATTCCAGTTCGATCTCGTGTTATTCTTCTGGCCGTTTCCTAGGTACGGAGAATTAGTAGGGAGAATTCATGTCGATAAGCCGTCGGGGATTCTTGGGGTCGGCAATCGCTGCCTCTGTGGCTAGTGGGTTGAATGCGTCGGATCTGAAGGCGCAAGATAAAGCTGCTGACGCTGCGCATTCCGCTGCACCGTTTGGTGCCGGTAAGCGGCCAATTATCGTTTGCGCTAATAACGGCCGTAATTATCTTGACGACGCTTTCGCGTTCCTTAAGGGTGGCGGGGACACGCTGGATGCTGCTATGCGCGTGGTCAAGGGGCCGGAAGACGATCCTAATGACGATAGCGTTGGACTGGGCGGGCTTCCTAACGAAGAGGGTGTGGTTGAACTGGATGCTTGCTGCATGCATGGGCCTACGCGGCGGGCGGGGTCGGTCGGTGGCGTTCGCAACATCAAAAATGTTTCGCTTGTCTCCAAGGCTGTGATGGAGCACACGGGCCACGTCATGCTGGTGGGCGAAGGCGCGGAACGGTTTGCGGTCGCGGTCGGGTTCCCGCGCGAAAATCTACTTACCGAGCGGTCGCGCAAAATCTGGCTGCTGTGGAAGGAGTATCACTCGACCAACGACTGGTGGGGACCGGGATTGGCCGACCCCAATTGGAAGGAGCCTGCGCCAACTTCATTACCGCGATCCGAACCTCATTCTGAGCTTTATTCCGAACCTCATTCTGAAATATGGGAAGAACGCATCCGCCTGCTAGCGGAGAACGCGGCGCGACTGGGGATTGAGCCGGGATTCCGCATGGCGGCTATACGGCGCGTCTTGTCTCCGCCGACCGGGACCATTCATTGTTCGGCGCTGAATGACAAAGGAGAAATTTCCGGCTGCACCACCACTAGTGGGCTTGCTTTTAAACTTCCTGGGCGCTGCGGCGATTCTCCGATCATTGGGGCTGGATGCTACACGGATCAGGACGTCGGCTCGGCGGGAGCGACCGGCAGCGGAGAAGAGAACATCAAGGTCGCGGGAGCGCATACGATCGTTGAAAATATGCGGCGGGGCATGTCGCCGCTCGATGCGGGCTTGGATGCTTTGCGACGCATTGTTCGGAATTACAACAACGATATGAATAAGCTCCAGTTCGTGGACATGACTTATTACATTCTGCGCAAGGACGGCGCTTATGCGGGGGTTTCTCTGTGGCAGGGATATTCGGAGAAAGAGCCGCACCAGATTGCCGTGCATGACGGAACCAGGCGGTCGGAGGCCACGGTTTTTCTGTTCAAGGGTCCCTCGCATGAATTCCCGCCGTTTCCGGTGAATATGCCTAAGGAGTTGACCAAGGATTCGGTATATGTGAAGTAGCGACGTGCTTCGGGCTGCCGTCGGACCTCAGCGGCTAAAGCCGAATCCAACAGGACTCGGTTATCGCAGCGGTGAACCGCTGCGCCACCCAAAATCGAGCGTGATACCCAGAATTGAATGTGAACCCGGAATTGAGTGTGCCCCCAAATCTTAGGGGGCCTTCCTACCGGGTGTACAATTGCTTTATAGGGACCGCAGCTTGACGGGGTTCTTCACCCCGCGTTCGAGGCGCGCAAATGAACGTTCACGTTACTTATAAGGTTCATAAAACTCCCGACATCGAAAAAGAAATCAGCCACCAGATCGAGAAAATCCAGAAGCGGCTTCAAGTCTTCCGGCCGGAACTGGTCCATCTGAAAGCCGTGCTGGAGGAGAATTCGGCGCGCGAGGGGATGGTCGTTTCTCTGAATCTGCGCTTGCCTTCCGGGCAACTGGCCGCTCAGGCCAAAGCTTCCAGCCCGACCGCGGCCATCAAAACTGTTTTCGATGAACTGATGCAGCAGTTTGGGCGGCACAAGGAAATGCTGCGTTCCAGGCACAAATGGCGTCGCTGGCGCGGAGGATCGCCGGAAACGCGCGAGCCCGGCGTTCCGTTCGAGGAGACGCTGGCGGTGGTGCGGCCGCCTACTATTTCCTCCGATGACATCGGTTCCTATGTGAATGCCAATCTTTCGCGGCTCGAACGTTTCGTGGACCGGGAACTCCACTTCCGGCGCGCCGACGAGGAGATGCCCAACTCGAATTCCGAAGACGGGCTTTCCACTACCGAGGTGGTGGACGAAGTGATTGCCCGAGCTCTGGGTGGCAATGATCGTCCCGAGAAACTGTCGCTCGAACCTTGGCTTTACCACCTTGCGCTGCAAGCCATGAATGAGATGACGGCGCGTTTGCATGAATTGGAATCCGAGGTGCATCTCGAGGACAGCCGCCGCCGGCAAAATGTGGAGGCTTCGGACGAAGCCACTTTGCAATTCCACCAGCCCGACGAGGGTTGGACGCGCGCGAGCGCGATCCCCGATCGCCGCGTGTCTACTCCAGAACAGTCCGCTTATTCCGACGAAGTGATCGCGCTGGTGCAAGCCGCTCTCCGCGGCGCCGACCGCACCGACCGCGAAGCATTTCTCCTCTACGGTATCGAGGGTTTTTCTCTCGGCGAAATTGCCGCCATCACCGGGCGGCATACGGAGGCGGTGCGCGAATCCGTGCAGCGGGCGCGCGACTGCGTTCGCAGCGCGCCTTCCATCGCCAGCGAGTTCCACCAGGAGCTCCTGGTCAAACAACGAGCCAAAACTGGAAGCTAAACATCCTGCTCACTATCAGCATCTCAGTATTATTTGAAGGAGCCTCGAGATGATGACCCGGGACGAAATCCGTGAATTGGCGGCTTTTCATGCAGACGAAAGCAAAGGCGCGTGTGCCCTGAGTTTTTATTTCCAACCCGATCCTCCGCAGGATCGTTCGCATCGCCGGGAGGCGATCGTCGCTAAAGATGTGGTGAAGCAGGCCCTGAAAAGCGCCGCGGCGATCGGCAAGAACGGATCGCTTCATGCCGACCTGGATCGCGTCCTCGATCTGGCTACGAACTTGCGGGGCAATGTGCGGGGAAGGGCAGTCTTCGCCTGCTCCGCTCAGAATTTCTGGAAAGAATACGAGTTGCCGCCGAATCTTGGAGGCACGCATATTTATCTTCAGCCTCAGTTTCAGTTGAAGCCGCTGGCCGCTTGGCTGGGAGCTCACCCGGAGCTGTGCGTTGCCATGGTCGACCGGCAGCGCGCCCGCTTCTTTGATCTTCGTCTTGACGACTTGCGGGAACAGGGTGGCATGGTCCATTTTCTTCCGCGCACGGCTACGAGCTACGGCTATCACGGCTACGATGCGGGTCACGCGGAACGCCACGTGGCCGAGGAGGCGCTGCAACACTTCAAGGCGGTAGCCGAACGGCTGCGGACCGATCTTGAGAAAGGCAACTGGGAGCGGCTCATCGTCGGCTGCCATGATGTCAACTGGCCGGAGTTCGAGACTCACCTTCATCCTTACGTCAAACAGCGGCTGATTGGGCGGTTTTCAGCCGACGTGGCCAGCGTTTCGGATGAAGAGATTCGCGATCGCGCCAATGCTCTGCTCAAGCAGTGGATTGACGATCGTGCCGCTACGAGGGTCAGTGAGGCGCTGGACCTGGCCAAGGGCAACGGACGAGGGGTCGCCGGGCTGCGCCGCGTGCTGCAAGCGCTCGAGACCGGGGAGGTGCAGAGCATCTTTCTCGGCGAAAACTATTCCGCTCGGGCGGTCGAGTGTCCGCACTGCGGCCATCTCGATGCGCACCTGGTGCCGGCTTGCCTTGCGTGTGGGCACACTACTCGCGAGCTTACCGACGTCTGTGACGCTATTATCCCGATTGCTATCCGGCGCAATATTGAGTTGTTCTATCTCAGGGACTATGAAGAGCTGGATCGCGCGGGGAATATTGCGGCCCTGCTTAGGTTCCGGTCGGATCAGACTATGGGGCGGGTGGCGGCGGCCTCGTAGGTGGCTGGCGGAAGCTTTAAATTCACCGCTGTAGAGACGTGGCGTGCCGCTTCTCAGGCAGCGGGCATGGCTCGGATTGTCAGGATCTCAAAAAGTGAGAAGTGGCGCAGCGGTGGATGATCTAGCTTTACTGTATTCGGATATACGGCTGCGCCACCAGAGGAACAAACGACCCTGAGCCGCATAGTTCCTTCATATCAGCCTATGAAGCTACAACGGTGGCTTACTGGGTGACTGTTCAAAATTGCTCAGGTTTCGGAATATGTCGATGCATGCAGCAGGCGTCCATGGCCCCTACGCTCTAACGGTTGCCTCCATTCCGCCCGGAAAGTGTGCAATGTTGAACAGACACAACTTCGTACCCATTGCTAAGTTTGATGACAGGAAGCGCCGTTCGAGGTGAGGGGACTTGTAAGATTCCTGAGCGAACGAAGCGACTATTTCCCTTTGGTGCAGTCTCTTATCTCTCCGATTCGATGACTGCACCATTTTTTTCCGGATACAAGTGGTCAAGTATTTCACCCACAACAGAACGCCGCAGTTGCGGCAACGAGGAGAAGAACCGGTGAATAAGGACCAGGTTTCAGGCAAGGTTGAGCAGGCTGTAGGAAAAGTAAAGCGAAGCGTTGGTGAAACGGTCGGCAACGAAAAACTAGCCAATCAGGGAGTTGTGGATCAAGCCAGAGGTGCGGCAAAGGAGACTTGGGGCAACGCTAAGGACGCTGCCAAAGAGGTGCAGCAGTCGCACAAGGACGCTGCAACCGACAAGGCGCACGAGACTCGGGACAAGATCAGTGAGTCCGTTCAAGACGCCAAGGAGAAGGTCAAAGAGAAGATCGATGAATTTAAGGAGCGTCATAGAGCCTGATCGCGCTGCGGCCTCGATATCCCTCTGTGGCGCGGCACACCTCAGTTGCGGCTCGACCTACAACTCGACGGAGAAGAGGCGCAGAGGTAGTAAGCTCTAGGTATCCGACTGAATTGTTCGGCGAGGTGATAAGAATGGCAGAAGTTCGACTGCAAGAAGGCGAATCACTGGAGAATGCCCTGCGGCGGTTCAAACGCAAGGTTATGACGGAAGATATTATTAAGGACGTGAAACGTCACTCCTACTATCTGAAGCCGGGCGAGAGACGCCGCGTGAAGCAAGCTTTGGCGCGAAAGCGTGCCCGAAAAAAGGCTCGTAAAGACTCGGATCAAGTCGCACCCAGGAGAGTCGCTGCTGCCAAGTAGGAGACGGGGCAAGCCCCGTCTCTACAGCAATTCTAGAGGTGCACCCGCACTCTTATTGTTTCACACTGTCTAGAAGCTTCTTTTCTGCTTCGCTGGGGGGCTCAAATTTCCCGCCTAAGTACTTCGCCAGGAATTCTTCTGAGGCGGCGTTGAAGGCCATGCGGTTTTCGGGTCTTGCGAAGCCGTGTCCTTCGTCCGGGAAAACGAAGTATTCCACTGGCTTATTGTTCTTGCGCATGGCGGCGACGATCTGGTCGCTTTCGGCTTTGTTGACGCGCGGATCGTTGGCCCCCTGGCCGATTAGTAATGGCGCCTTGATCTGGTCGGCTTTGAAGAGCGGCGATTGCGATTTCAGAGTTTCTTCGTTGTCTCCCATGCGTTTGTGGAACACGGCCAGCTGTGTCGACCAGTACGGCGGGATTGTCTTGAGCAGCGTATTCAGGTTAGAGGGTCCGACGATATCGACGCCACAAGCGTAAGCATCGGGCGCGAAGGCGACACCGGCGAGCGTGGCGTAACCGCCGTAGCTGCCGCCCATGATGCAGACTTTCGCGGGATCGGCTATGCCTTGTTTGACTACCCAGTCCTTGCCATCGAGAAGATCGGTGCGCATGGTGCCGGCCCACTGGCGATCTCCGGCGTTGAGGTAGGTTTTGCCGTAGCCGGTGGAGGCTCGGAAGTTTGGCTGCAGAACGGCATAGCCGCGATTGGCGAGCCACTGGGCGTAGGGATCGTATCCCCAGAGATCGCGTCCCCACGGGCCTCCGTGCGGGAAGATTACCATGGACAAGTTTTTCGGATCGACTCCGGCGGGAGTGGTGAGATAGCCGTAGATCGTCATGCCATCGCGGGCTTTGTACTGGATCGGTTTCACTTTCGCCAGCTTGTATTTTTCCAGCGCGGGGCGATTGCTGAAGAGGAGCGTCGCTTTTCTGGTTGCCCGATCATATAAGTAGTAGTAGATCGGAGCGTCGTCGCCTTCAAACGCCACAACCCATTTGTCGTCCGCCAAATCGCGCCGGATGTCGCTGATGTCGGCGTCGCGGACTTTCTTCAGTGCGTCGAAATCGGGCTGCAGAGCGGGATCGAGAATCTGGAAGTCGCGGCGTTCGCGCAAAAACACCACAGCCTGCAACTTTTTTGTGCTCGGCTGGGAGAGTACGAACGCAACGTCGAATTGCGGATCTTCGGCGATGACTGTGCGCTTGCCGGTGGCGATGTCGACGGAAATCAGGCGGGCTGCGTTGGCGTCCAGTGAGGTGACCACCCACAAAGCATTGTTGTCCGGCGAAAAATCGGCGATGTTGCCCAAAGTTTCTTCCGGCCCCCATTTCATCAATTCGCGCCAGGGCGATTTTGCGTTGTCGCGTACTCGGATCACTGTGCCGCCGTCGGGGGTCGTCACCTGGGCGGCGCGGACTTGAAGATCGTGATCGGGCTGGAAACCAGAAACGTCGCCGGGGTTTTCCGTATCGAGCGTGAGTTCGCCCGTCTGGAGATTCACTCGATAGATGTCGAAGACCTTGGGGTCGCGCTTGTTTAACTGGATCAGGACAGTGTCCGGATGGGTAGGCTCAAGGGCGACTATATCGGCTCGGACTTTGTCGAAGGGCGTCAGATCGCGCGTCTGCCTGGTGGCGATGTTGGTTTGAAAGACGCGCCAATTCTCGTCGCCGTTCTGGTCCTGGGCGTAGAGGATATTTTTTGAGTCGTACCGCCAAAACAGATTTCGGATGCCGCGCTTGCGATCGTTGGTGATGGCGTGATCGTCCGTTTTGCCCAGGGTGCGTACCCAGATGTTGAGGACTCCCTGGTCGGGGGCGAGATAGGCGAGCATGGAGCCGTCGGGCGAAATTTGTGGCGAGGAGCGCTCAGGATTGCCGAACAGCACACTGCGGGGAATCAATTGCGACTGCGCGTGGGCGAATGCGCCGAGGACGAGGAGAAGAGAAAGAGTGATGCGGGCGGTGCGTAGACGGCTAATCATCATTGTCAAATGACCTCCGGGGCCGGGAGAAATTGTACGTGAGTCTAGATACGGCTGGAAACTGCGGCTTGTTCCGGAATTTAAGCTGGGACTCTTTCTGATGGTTTGAGCGAGAATAGGTCATGATCCATAAGGTCCTTCCGGTTGGCCCGCTGCAATGCAACTGCTCCGTCGTCGGCGATGAAACGACGCACGAAGCCATGGTTATCGATCCCGGGGATGACATTGACGACGTTCTTGCCATCGTCCGGCAGAACGCACTGCGAGTTAAGCAGATTGTCATCACTCACGCGCATATCGATCATGTAGGCGGAGCGATGAAGCTGCGCGCGGCGACGGGCGCGCCGATTCTGCTCAATCAGAATGATTATGCGTTGTTGAAGATGCTCGACGTGCAGGCTTCATGGCTCGGAATGTCTGCTCCGGGCGACGTGGCGATCGAGGCGAGCATTGGAGATGGCGAGTTGTTGCAGACGGGCGGGCTGACCGCGAACGTTATGCACACACCGGGCCACACTGAGGGCAGTGTGTGTTTTTATTTCCCCGCGGAAAAACTTTTGATTGCCGGCGATACTCTGTTTGCCCGCAGCATTGGGCGCACCGATCTGCCTGGCGGATCGTTTGAGAAGATTATGCGCTCCTTGCATGACCGCGTTCTCACGTTGCCGGATGACACGCTTGTGATTCCCGGGCATGGGCCGCGCACCACCATTGGGGAAGAGCGGGAAGGGAATCCCTTTCTGGTGGCGTGATTTTGGTTGAGCCGGGCGGGGACGCCCGGCTCTCCACTAGCGAATTATTTCTGGGTCGGCGCCTGATTTTGCGGAACAGTCGGCGGTGCGGACGGCGGCGGTGTTGCGGTTTGCGATTTTGTCTGCGTCGTCTTTACTCCCGAGAGCACCGAGGTTGGGCCGGTTCGGCGTGCGGCGAGAATCGAAAGCGTGATTGACGTCAGCATGAAAACGATGGCCGACCAGGTTGTTGCCCGGGAAAGAACCGATGCCGCGCCTCGCGGGCCGAATGCGGTCTGGCTCCCTTGACCTCCGAAGGCGGCAGCGAGGTCGCCACTCTTTCCGCTTTGGAGCAATACGACTGCGATCAGGAAAAAGCAAACGATTACGTGGACTACAATAATCAAAATGGTCATTTGAAATAAAACTCCGTCCGGGCTGGGCCCGATTTAGTGTCACCTCAGCGGCTAGCCAGTCTGCTGAAAAACTCAGTCTTCAATCCCAGCCCCTAAAGGGGCTTATGAATTCAATGCGATGCGGCATCGCTAAAGCGATGCCCTGATACGAAACCGCGATACGGCATCGCTAAAAGCGATGGCCTGATACCAAGCGAATCAGTACGATGGTGCGGAAGGGGGGATTTGAACCCCCACGCCTTTCGGCGCCACCCCCTCAAGATGGTGTGTCTGCCAGTTCCACCACTTCCGCTTTTAGTTCAGTATCTTGCAGACGACTTGAGGACTCGCGCTGTCTGCATCGGACGCTCGGTAAGTCTCAATTTTCGAGACTGCACCCGGCGTCGTGCTTCTTACTCTTTATACACGGGGAAACGAGGCGGTTCAAGTTCCGCCGGCCAGGCTTCTGAAATCGCAGGACGCCGCGATGTCATCAAAAAATGGGGGAAATCTATGAAGCTTGATGCAAAAAAAACGGCTTTGCTGACTCTTGACTTCCAGAAGGGAATTCTCGGACTTGCCGCTGGCGCTGATGCGATCATTCCGAGTGCGTCCAAAGCTGTGGAGTTTGCCCGCAGGAAACAATTTCTGATTATCCATGTGGGACTTGGATTTTCCGAAGGGCATCCTGAAATTGCCGATATTAACCCCCGATTTCAGAGGGTGAAAGAAAACAATCTCTTCGTGAAGGGCACGCCGTCGGCTGAATTCCATAGTGCTATCGCTGGACCCGGGGAGTTGGTGGTTTACAAGCAACGAATCAGCGCATTTTCGGAGAACCAGTTGCACTTGATTCTGCGTTCTCGGGGGATTGAGAACCTGGTGCTCTTCGGAATATCTACGAGTGGGATTACGCTTTCCACATTGCGGCGGGCGTTTGATCTGGACTTCCGATGTTTCGTCCTTAAAGACGCCTGTTTTGATGCCGATCCGGAGATTCACCGCGTTCTTACGGAGAAGATCTTCCCGACGCAGGCTACGGTCGTCACGGTGGATGCTTTTATTTTGGAGCAAGAATGATTGAGTTCACAATGTGGTTGAGTTCGGGTCCTTCTCGCTGCCTTCAGCACCGCGTCCCACCCTTGCGCCACGAACGCGTAAGGATGGGGCGCCCTCAGTTGTATTCGGGCACTGGAAACCGAAGTGCGCCAGTTCGTCGTTCAGCCGAGGGTCAGCAGCGCGTTTCTTAACCGCGGGTGCTGCTGTGTAAGTTTCAGGTAGAGTATTTCGTCCCGTTTAGACTTGGCGCGGATGATTCGGACGAGGTCTTCTTTTTCCGTTTGTGTCCAGGCACGCAATCCGGACCGCGTCAGAACCAGCGCAAAATTCTCGAAGGCTGCTGTTTCGAGCGGTGTCCACGAAGTTGTGCTGACGCGGAGTAGTTGCTTCAACGTACGGCTTGTCTTCTTGCGCATTTGGACGGCATCTCCGCCGAAATCGCGGGCCATCCGGCGGTTGACTTGCAATCCGATGTTGCGGGTTGAGAATTTGTCCCACGCTCCTATTTCGCTTCCGGGCAGCTCGTAGAAGACATGTCCCGACGCCAGGCGCTTTAGCGTGCGCGCGGGCGTACGGTATTTTGGTTCCCCTAGTTTCGCAGCGGCGGCGATCCTGCGCTCTTCCTGCTCGGCTAGTTTTTGGAGTTCGGGGCGTCCTGGCCTGAAACCTAGTTTGCGGTAGAACCAGAACGCTCCCGATTCGATCGCCTCTTCGTTCTCATGGCCGAGTTGATAGGGATAGACCGAGACGCATGTCGTTCCCATACGATGACGTAGGCAACGCAGTACTTGTGCATAAATCCATCCGGCCTCGCCGCCTCGGAAGGTGTAGAAAGTGTTGAAGCCTACCTCCATCCACTCGCAGAGGGCGATGGCTTCGATGTAGTTGATGGGGACTCCATTCTTTAGGGTCAATCCGGCTACGTAGGCTCGCAGCGGGAGACGGCGATCGGGCGGGAGGTTCCAGAGATAGATGGTCACGCCCCGGCCGACATCGGCTTGAACTACCGACCGCGGATCGCCGAGCGTGGTGCCGTAGAGTTCGCGGTAGCGGACGAGCATGACCTCGCGAATCAGGTCGATGATCTGTTCGCCTTGCTTGCGCGCGAGCTTCGTCAGTTTGGGCGGACTTTTTGCCAGTTCGTCGGCCAGCGACACTTCGCTGCGGCTGATTAGCGGTGTCGTGTGATAGAAAATGCTGTGATAGAAGACGCTTGGCACCTTCCTCCAGTTTCGGGTTCGCGTGATGGCGGAGTTCTTGAGATTCCAACGCAGGGGGACACGCAGAGATTCGTAGAGCTCGGCTTTTTGGATCGGCGCCAGCGGTAGGTCGGCGAAACGCTGCAGCAGCCAGGCGGGATCGGAGCCGCGTTTGCCTGCGGCGGTTTCCAGCCATCGGCGCCAGGGCGTGTCGGCCTCGACGTATGCGTCGTCCTCGAGCAGGGGGATGAAACGCGGGCCGGTCGTGCCTAACTCGCGTCCGGGTTCGTAGTTATCGTTCTTATCGTTACTCCAGGCGATTTCGACTTGGCCGGGCAGGCGTTGGACCAGCCAGTGCGCAACGTCGAAGCTCAGCGTGTCCTGCATCTGTGTGCCGGCGATGCCGGAGAACTCGAAAGTGTCGAAGGCGTCCATGTCGGCGCCGGCTTTGCGTAATGCTTCTACTTTCTTGTGGAACTTATTGAGAATGCGCTCGGTGAGGCGGACTACGGCTGGCGCTTGCGGGAAGGCTCGCAGGAAGAGCAGGGCTTCATGGAAGCGAATCAAGGATGCGGGGTCGGAAAACTGTACGTTGTTAAGACGCTGGAGCAACTGCACTACCCTGGAGGCTTCGTTGCCTCCGAAGCGATAGCGGGAGGCTTCGAGCTGGGTTAGTTGGTGGTGGAGCGGGTTTGCTGCCATCGGGATTCCCAACAAAGGGTACCTCATCGCTTGGCTGCAAGGTGTTACTAGCTGATGACGGAGTGGCTCGGTGGGGAAAGGGCAAGAGCTTGAACCACAGGGTACACAGTGGAACACAGGGGAACCCCGTGAGGCGCGCTGCCGGGTCGCCCAGAGTGGTTACCGAAGAGAGCCACGGATCATGGACGCGCTGGTTGGTGTCTTTATAATTAGACTTGCCGAGTCGATGCGACACCGACCAAACCAATTGATCTGTGGGGTCAACGGAACTCCTTTTGTCCATGTGGCGCTGGGCTTGTGTCTCGCGCTTCTGTTGTTCTTCTTTTCGGTCCCACAGCGTTCTCATCACCCAGTGGGACCGGATTTGCCGCGGGTCAGTCACCCCGTTTCAATGCCGCACGCGGATCGAGAAGATGCCATGGTCGTGATCATTGCCCGTGACCACATAATTTTCTTCCGGGGCGACAGAATAGGGCCCGATCGGTTGCCCGCCAAAATCCGGGAGAGCGTCAAACATGGCTCGGAGAATAAGGTCTACATCGGAGCCGATGGCAGGGCGAAGTATGGCTGGGTTGCTGAGGTTCTCGACGGTGTGCGTTCAGCGGGAGTTGAGAAAATTGGCTTGCTTGTCTATGAGAAAGGTCCGGTTCCAGTTCCAAATCCGCAATGATCGGAAGACGAAGGCCGCTCGCGCCATGCTATAATCTCCATTCGCCTGAACGTTTTACGTCGAGGCTGATCCTGTGATTTCCTCCGCGGGCGGATCCACAATTCCGAGATTCAGCGCAATTCAAGTTCTCGTTTTATAGAGAGAAGACACGAGGTATCGCTATGTCCGGCCATTCGAAATGGGCAACCATCAAGCACAAGAAGGGCGCGCTTGACGCCAAGCGTGGCAAGATATTTACCCGTCTCATCAAGGAAATCGCGATGGCGGCGAAGTCGGGCGGCGATCCCGATATGAACCCTCGTCTGCGCACGGCTATCCTGGCGGCCAAGTCCGAGAACATGCCGGCGGACAATATCAAGCGCGCCATCCAGCGCGGCACCGGCGAACTGCCGGGGCTGACCTACGAGGAATTTGTGCTTGAGGGTTACGGGCCGGGCGGCGTGGCTTTGCTGGCGGAAATTTCTACCGACAACCGCAACCGCACAGTAAGCGAAATCCGGCACGTGTTCGGGAAGAACAATGGCAACATGGCCGCAGCGGGCGCCGTTGCGTATATGTTCCACAAGAAGGGCGACATCATTATCTCGAAATCCGCAGCCAAGGAAGACGACCTGATGAATATCATCCTGGAAGCGGGTGGCGAAGATTTGACGGATGAAGGCGAGAACTGGGAAATTCTGACCGATACTTCCGCTTACGAAACCGTGTTGGAGGCTGTGAAAAAGGCCGGCATTACCCCTATCTCCTCAAGCGTGAGCATGGTTCCGGATACGTACATCAAGCTGGAAGGACAGCAGGCGGCGCAAATGATCCGCCTGATGGAAGCGCTGGAAGATAACGAAGACGTGCAGAACGTACATGCGAACTTCGACATCGACGAGAAGACTCTGGAAGAGGTTGCGGGATAAAATCATCGGGTCATCGGGTGATCGGGTCATCGGGTGATCTGAAGAGCAAATCTGTCGTTAAATTTCGATTTGATCTTGAATTTCGATCACGCGATCACCCGATCACCCGATTGGGTTTCAAAACTTTTCAACACCCTAGAGGAAAAGTTTGTGGAAAAGCGGGTCCTTACTCTTGTAACCTTCTGTTAACCCAACTTGTTCAACATTTTGCACTGCATCGGGTGCTTGCTGTATTGACCCGCCGCGATGAACTGACCTTGGCCAAGATACGTCTCGACAAGCTGCTTGTGGATCGCGGGCTTACGCCTTCGCGTGAACGGGCGCGGGCCCTCATTCTTGCGGGAAAGGTTCTGGTCAACGAGCAGAAGATCGACAAGGCGGGCGCACTGGTTGAGTCGGACGCAACTTCGGTGTTGCGACTTCTGGGCGAGGATTTGCGCTACGTCAGCCGAGGCGGGCTCAAGTTGGAGAAGGCGCTTGCGCGTTGGCTTATCGATCTCCGCGGAAAAGTTTGTCTCGATGTTGGTGCTTCCACTGGAGGCTTCAGCGACTGCATGCTGCAGCACGGCGCCGAGAAGGTGATTGCCGTCGATACCGGTTATGGGCAGATGGATTTCGGCTTGCGGAACGATTCACGCGTTCGGCTGCTGGAGAAAACCAACGCCCGCTACCTGGAACCGGGCGATGTTGGCGAGCCAGTGGACTTGATTGCCATGGATGTCTCTTTTATTTCTGCGACGCTGGTGCTGCCGGCGGTGATGCGCGCGGCCTGGGCTAGTTCGACTCGCGATCAGAATCGCCAGATTGTGGTGCTGGTGAAACCGCAGTTTGAGGCGGGCAGGGAACTGGTGGGTAAAGGCGGGATTGTCCGCGACGAGGCGGTGCAACTTGCGGCAGTGGCCAGAGTTGAGGCGGCGCTCGTGGAACTTGGGTGCACACAGTGCGAATGGATTGAGTCTCCGATTCTTGGTGGCGAAGGCAATCGGGAATTTTTGCTTCACGCCGAGTTTTGGCCGCCTCGCGTCGACTGATTCTGTACAATCGGAAGTCCGATGTCAGAAGACGAATCGGAAGAGCCGCCCGAAGACATGTCCACGTCTCCCCAAAGCCCAACTCGACAGAAGACGGTTGCCATCATTTCGAAGCCGGACCGTCCCGAGTTGCGGGAAGTGTTGCCGCCGCTCGAAAAATGGCTGCAGGAGCACAACTATGCGGTGGTGATGGATCAGGAGAGCGCCGCCTATTTCTCGGGGCCGGAGGTGATGCCGCGACAAGAGTTAGCCACTCGAGCGCCGGATTTGGCTCTAGTGCTCGGCGGCGACGGCACGCTGCTTTCGGCAACGCGCGCGGTTGCGAAGGCTGGGACGCTTATTCTGGGAGTCAACCTGGGCACGCTCGGATTCATGACCGAACTTGCGCTGTCCGATCTGTATCCTGCGCTGGAGGCGATTGAGAAAGAACTCTACATCGTGGACAGCCGGTCGATGCTGTGCGGCTCGCTGATCCGAGCGGGTCATACCTTGGCTACGCACGCCGCCTTAAACGAAGTGGTGGTGAGCAAAAGCGCCATCGCGCGCTTGAATCACTTCGAGGTTTTTGTGAATGCGGAGTTTGTGTCCAGCTACCGGGCCGATGCGCTGATCATCGCAACGCCCACGGGATCCACCGCTTATTCTCTGGGAGCGGGCGGGCCGATTCTGAATCCCGACGTGGATGCCTTTGTGATTACGCCGGTCTCGCCGCACGGATTGACCCATCGTCCGGTTGTGGTGCGCGATACGGTCGAGATCGAAATCCACGTCAATACCGGGAAGGAAGAGGCTTATCTGAGTTTCGATGGACAGATTGGCATGCCGGCGCGCGACGGCGATATCGTGGGCTGCAACAAATCGGAACATCGCGCCCGGCTGGTGCGCTTCCAGAAGACATTTTTCGAAGTGCTGGCCACGAAGCTGAATTGGGGAGAACGGTGAAGGGCGGGTGGCAGGTGAGAGGTCGCAGGTGACAGAAGGAGTCAAGGTACTCAAAACCTGGGTGGGCGGCAAAGTGACTTATGACGCCGAGGCGGCAAGGCGGTGACTCTTCCAAGTGAAAATCTTGCAAGCGAAAACTCTGCGGGTCTGGTCGAGCATATCTTCGACGCCAACGCATTTCAATTGAAGGTTCAAATCAACTATGCCGAAGGCCCTGCCCATGGCCCGCCGCTCCTGTTGCTGCACGGACTTGGACGGCGCTGGCAGGTTTTTCTGCCGGTGATTCCTGCGCTGAGCTTGCGCTGGCATATTTTTTTGCCTGATCTTCGCGGTCATGGCAAGTCATCGCGCGTGGCGCGTGGATATCGCGGTTCGCAGTATGCCGAAGACATCGTCCGTTTTCTGCGCGAGCGCATTTCCGGCCCGGCTGTCATCTTTGGACATTCGCTGGGCGGAATGGTGGGCATGTGGATCGCTTCGCATCATCCGGAACTGGTGCGGGCCCTCATCCTTGGCGACAACATGATTAGCGTCCAGCATTCTGGCGGCCCCATGCTTGATGGTGCAAAGCTTTCCGGCCCTATGCTTCATCTGCGGAGGTATAGAGCGCTGTTTTCGGGATTGCGCGATCTTACACGCGGGGGCGGTTCGGTTGAGCAGATTGCTCACGGTATCGGCAAGATTTTGTTGCCCGTTGCAGGCACCGATGAGACCGTGATGATCCGGGAACTGCCGGGCAACGATGAGGCGTATTTGCTTTCGTGGGCGCGCTGCGTGCAGCAGGCTGATCCGGAAACCTACGAGATGACGCTGGACGGATCTTCGATCGACGGTTGGGATGGGGAAGCCTTGTTGCGCGGAATTACTTGTCCAACGCTGCTTTTGCAGGCCAGTCAGGACTTGGGCGGGCTGATGTCGGACGCGGACGTGGCGCTGGCCACGCGGCTGTTGCCGCATCACACGCATGTGAAGTTTCGCAACCTGGGACATGCGCTCTTTATCCAGCAGCCCGAGCCGGTGTTGCGGGCGGTGACTAATTTCTTGGAGTCGCTGTAACGTGCGGGGCGCACTGTGCGTGCGCTTTCTGGACAGCCGGGGGCGGTTGTGCCTCCACTCTACTGGATGAGAACGAGTTCTTAAGCACACTCTATTGCGGCGCAATCGCCAGCGTCAAAAGTCCCTCCACTTTTTGCCAATCGTCGGTTTCACGGTTGAACTCTATTTTGCTTCGCTGATCGGAGAATCGCGGATCGAGCAACATGAGTTTGCGGATCGCGAACTGACGCTGTCCGCTGTCGAAGACCGTTTCATCGTAGATTGCCCCGTAAAGGACATAAAAATGGGAACTCCAGTTCATCAGCAGGGCATGTTGGTCCATCAGAGAACTGATCATAAGATCGGGAGTAATGGAGCCTTGGGGGACATATTCTGCGTTGACGATTACGGACCGGCCATCGCTCAAGACGTGCTTTCCCTGCAACTGGGCACTGAGTTCCTTCAATGACGGCGGAGCTACCAGCACCGTATCTTCGAGGGCTGAGTTTTTTCCGCAGCAGACGGATTTGTCCTGGAGGATCATCCCCAGCGCGGTTGCGAGCACCCCGGTCCTGTTTGCCGGTTGCGCGGTTCGCGCTGGCAGATTCGCGACGCGAACTTCTTGATTGGGATGGAACACGTAGCCGGGAGAGTCTTGAGCGAAAGTCGATGCAGCAAGGCTACCCAGGAGTAAACACGCGATGAGAACCTGCTCGATCAAGAATGCGCGATTTGACGAAAATAGGCGTGGCTTGTTCAAGGGTGCCTCCATACAAAACATCAACGCCTATGTTGGACCGAAATACTGGCCAATAAAACAGTACTAAAGTCAGGCTTCCGCCCGTAGTTGGTCCTGCAAGCTCTCTCTTCGCCGAATTAGCTTTGCTTTCGCACCATTTACGAGCACTTCGGCCGCGCGGCCGCGCGTGTTGTAGTTCGACCCGAGTACTGATCCGTAGGCGCCTACGTCCAGAATCGCCAGCAGATCGCCTTCGCTGACTTGTGGAAGTTCTCTGTCGCGCGCGAAGAAGTCACCGGTCTCGCAGATGGGGCCGACTATGTCCGTAATTTCCGTGGGGGAGTTCTTGGTTGGGCGCGACATGCGCGTCACGGGGACGATCTCGTGATAGGCGCCGTAGAGAGATGGACGCAGCAGATCGTTCATGGCCGCGTCGACAATGAGAAAGCGCTTGCCGTTATTCTTTTTTCGGTATAGGACGCGAGTCAGCAAAACACCCGCTGGGCCTATGATGGAGCGTCCGGGCTCGAGCAGCACATGCACCTTCAGTCCGCGCAAGGGATTTAGTACCGCCTTTGCGTAGGCTGCAATCTGTTTCTCAAAACTCTCTTGCGCTCCCTCGTAGGAGATTCCCAAGCCGCCGCCGGCGTCGATGTAGCGAATGTCATGACCTTGTTTGCGCAGCGCTCGAACTAAGTCGGCTACACGCTCTAGCGCCTCCTGGAAGCTATCGACATCGGTTATCTGGGAGCCGATGTGAACGCTTACTCCAGCTACTTTCAAGTAGGGCTGCTCCGCGGCTTGTGCGTAGAGCTTCTGTGCTTCGGGAATCGGTACTCCGAACTTGTGCTGATGCAGTCCAGTGGAAATATAGGGGTGAGTTTTCGCGGAGACGTCGGGATTGACGCGGATTGCGACCGCGGCGTGTTTCTTCAGCCGTACGGTGGTTGCGGAAAGAAGGTTTAGTTCTGAAGCGCTCTCTATGTTGAAAAGGAGTATCCCGGAGCGCAATGCGATTTCCATCTCGGCGGCGGTTTTGCCTACGCCCGAGAACACAATCTTGCTTGCCGCCTTCCGGTTTACGCGCAGAACTCGTTGCAGTTCTCCGCCCGAAACTACGTCGAAGCCGGTTCGCTCGCCAGCCAGCAGGCGCAGAATTCCCAGTGTCGAATTGGCTTTGACTGAATAGCACAGAGTGTGAGGAACGGAACGAAAGGACTGGGCGAAGGCATTTACGCGGGCGCGGATCATGGCCGCGGAGTAGACGTAGAGGGGAGTTCCGTGGCGCGCGGCCAGGTCCTTGAGACTCATGGCCTCGCAGTGGAGGTCGGCGTCGCGAGCGACCGAAGCCGCGGGACGGAAGGCAAGTGCGGGGGGACGTAATGCTTGCGATTCGCGGGCGCGGATCACTTGCGTTTGCCAGAAAGCTGACCGGCTTTCACTTTGATGGCCACGACGGTCTGGTCGTCGAACGTCTCCACGCCAGCGGCGTGCTCGGTCACGGCCTTGAAGATCTCGTTCACCACGCAATCCGCGGATTTAGCCGCGCAGCTGGCGACGATTGCTTCCACTCGCTCCGGCCCAAACGACTGGCCGTGGCGGTTGCGCGCGTCGAGAATGCCATCGCTGAAGAATACGAACATGTCTCCCGGCTTGGCTTTGAAGCTTAGTTCGTCAAACTCGGCTTCATCGAATAAGCCGAGCGGCAGGCCAGTCGCCTCGACAGACTCAATTTTTCCGTCATGGCAATAGATCGGCTTGGGCAGGCCGGAATTGGCGACCAACAGCGTGCGCTTCTCGTCGTCCCACACGGCGAAGATGATCGAAACAAACTGAGCGGCAATCCGGCGTTCCGCCAGCGATAGATTCACGGCCGAGAGCATCTCGGCCGGGCCGGGCTCTATGGGCGCATGGGAACGTAGAATGCCGCTGACCAGCGCGGCGTAAATGGCGGCAGGCGCGCCTTTGCCGCTTACGTCGCCAATCGCGATCCCGAGGCGCGACAATGAATACGGGACGAAGTCGTAGAGATCGCCACCGATGGCGCGGGCGGGAACGAACTTCGCCGCGACCTCGAGGTGTTGCATCTTCGGAAGCGAATGGGGCAACAGGCGAAATTGCAGTTCGCGTGCCAAGCCCAAGTCGCGTTCCAGGCGCGACTCCTGGCGCGCGATCTGCTCGTAGAGACGCGCGTTTTCAATGGCGATGGCCAATTGCGCGGCTAGCGTGATGAGAGTGCGCTTGTGATCCTCGGTGAAGAAGCCTCGGCGCGTGTGCTCCAGGTCCAGGACCCCTATTACTTTTTCCTGATAGATCAGAGGGACCGCGAGTTCCGAACGCGTCTCGGGATTTCCGGCGATATATAGCGAACTCTCGGCCACATCGGGCACCAACATTGCTTCCTTGGCTTGCGCGGCGTACCCGACGACGCCTCGACCGAGTGGGATGTCGTGCTTCAGGTGCAGCCGTTCCTCGAAACGCTGGGAAAAGCGGTGTTGCAGCTTTTCGCCCGTCTGATCGACCAGCAGAATGCTGAACATCTGGTAGTCGATCAGCCGCTTGAGCAGTTCGGCGATACGTTTCAGCAGTTCGTCCAGATTCAGAATTGAGGTGAGTTCGCGCGCAATCTCGTTCAAAAGCAGCAGGGTTCGAGCCTGGCGCGTGATGCGCGTGTGCAGCCGGGCATTCTCGATGCCCACCGCCATGCGGGACGCGATCAGCGTCAGCAGGCGTTTGTGTTCTTCGGTGAAATAGCCCTTTTCGCGCGCTTCAATATCGATCACGCCGATCACACGGTTCTTAACGATCAGGGGCACCGCGAGTTCGGAACAGACGTTGGGGAGCGCTTCAATGTAAGAGTCTTCTTGCGTTACGTCGGGGACGAGCACGGTCTGGCGGGTTTGCGCGGCGCGTCCGGTAATGCCCTGGCCCACTTTTACGCGCACACGCTCGGCGACTTTCGGCGGATATCCCACGTGGAAGCGTACGTACAATTCCTGGCGCTGCTCGTTGAGCAGGAGGATCGCGAAAATCTCGTAGTCGATTACTTTGCGGACCAGTTCCGCCACGCGGCGCAGCGTCGTTTCCAAGTCGAGGGTGGTATTGACCACGTCGGCCACTTCCAGCAGGAGGGGTTCGACTTCCGAAGCGCGTAACGTTGGAGTGGCGGTTGGGTTCACAGGCTTCATTTTAGCAGGGGGCAAAATTTGAAATTTGTGATTTGTAATTGGTAATTTGAAAACCAAAAGCGCAGGCTCTCACAATTACAAATTACAAATTGCCAATTACAAATTGTCCAGCACGCAGATGTCGGGTAGGTTGCGATAGCGTTCGGCATAGTCCAGGCCGTACCCCACTACGTAGGCATCGGGAATGGTGAAGCCTATGTAATGCGCCTGGATCGGCTGCTTGCGTCGGGAAGGCTTATCGAGCAAAGCTGCAATCCGCAGCGATTTCGGCCGATGCGCCTGCACCAGTTTTGAAATGTAGTTCAGCGTCAGCCCGGTGTCGAGAATGTCTTCGACCAGGATCACGTTTCGGTCCGCCATTGAACTATCCATGTCTTTCGTCAAACGGACTTCGCCGAGCGAGTCCCAGGCGGCGTGGCCGGCGGGATCTTCTTTGACGGTGGGGCGGTTGCCGTAACTGGAAACTCCGATGAAGTCGAAGGTGGCGTCGAGAGGAATCTGGCGGGCGAGGTCGCTCAGAAAAATGGCTGCGCCTTTGAGGACGCCGACCAGGATGATCGATTGGCCGTCAAAATCGCGGGCAATTTCTTTTCCCAGTTCGGCGACCCGCTTGGCAATGGCGTCGCGGGCCAGCAACACTTTGAGTTCGGACTTGAGTTCGGACATTGAGCACCATCTTATACACGAGTTTGGCCGCGAGCGGAATGGACTAGAGTTTTGGTAGTGTCCTAATTTGCCTGTTCGGGGTCTATCTCCTTATGACCCTTGGGGCAGCGTGGTTTCCGCTCAAAATCCCCCCATCAAGTGAAGCGATTATAAGCTGGCGGCCCACCGTGTTGAAAAACAGCTTTGTCGAAGCTAATAGGAGAAACTCTCCCTTCTTTCATAACAAGATAATGCTCTGGAATTTGGTAGATGTACCCAAAACGAGTTTCATGGGAACGGTCGAACACGTCGCTATACTTCACGATCCCGTAGGCATACAAAAACTGCTTTCCTTGGGTAATGTCGTCAATTTGCACTTTCGTCAGGGTTCCACTGTCCGGCATGAGCAGCCCCCTACCGAGCATTTCCTCATCTTTGATAAGGAATCGTTCTGTAACGTCCAGTTGGTCGTATTCCGGTTCGGCGGTCAATTGAGACGGGTGTTTCGAGGTACGAATATAGCGAATATCCATGCCTGTTATTGTCGCTGGCGTGTTGCCAGTGTTTTTAATCTGCGCCGGAAAATAGTGGGCCATTGGATGCTTCCCCATCGGACCCTCAGGAACGTGGTCTCCATCCTCCCACAAGGGGAAGAATTCAGGCGACCAGATGTATGGCAGTACGGTGATCCACGCTCGCTCAGCATTTATGAGGGCTTGGGCATTCAATCGTGCTGCGGATGCTTGTACCACGGCAAAAATAGCGATGATGAACGTGGCAAGCACCAAAACGGCGTTTACCCAGAACCCCCAGAACGCATAGTCAAAGCCGTCCTGATCGGGTATGGAGCTTTTCTCTGTGGATGGGCGATTCTGTGGCTCCGTGTGTTCTTCGACAACAATAATTTGCTTAGGAACGTTTTGTGGGGAAGTGGTCTGCTGTTTATGGCTGGGGGGCTTGGCAGTATCCTGTTTAACCAATGGCGGGAGTTGCAGCATTACGAGAAACGCAAACGCCCAAGCCAGTCTCATACTGGAACAATTGTACTACAAAAATACTTGACACAATTATATTATTGTAGTACAGTAATGGACATGGCAAACGTACTCAATACCGACAAGCAAATCGCAGTAATCGGAGCACTGGCAGAGGGTTCCAGTATTCGCTCGATTGAGCGCATGACGGGCATTCACCGCGATACGATCATGCGGTTAGGCGTGAAGGTCGGGCAAGGCTGTGCAACCCTACTGGATGCCAAGATGCGCGATTTGCCGTGTCACTATCTGCAATTCGATGAAATCTGGGGATTCATCGGCAAGAAGCAGCGGAACCTACTGGTGGATGACGATGAGTCGCAGTACGGTGACGTGTGGACATTCTGCGCGATTGATGCCGAGACAAAGCTAGTGCCGACGTTCCGTTGCGGCAAACGTGACGCTGTGACGGCGAATGCGTTTGTGGAGGATGTAGCGGACCGGATGCGTACTCGCGTGCAAGTGACCACCGATGCTCTGAGACTGTACGTAGAAGCGATAGAGCGCGGGTTCGGCGCTGACGTAGATTATGGCCGCGTCATCAAGACGTATGCCCATGATGATTCAATCCACCCTGAGCGGCGCTACAGCGCCCCGGAGATCGTCACCACGGAGAAAGAGATTGTCAACGGTAACCCCGATATGGAACTGGCATCCACCAGCCATATTGAACGGTTGAACGGCACCACGCGGCTGCACATGCGCCGCTTGACCCGTCTGACCTACGCTTTCAGCAAAAAGCTAGAGAACTTCAAAGCAGCCGCTGCGCTGCATTTCGCTTACTACAATCTGGTGAAGCGTCACGGGACGCTGCGTTGCACTCCCGCGATGGCAACTGGGATTGAGCAGACCTTTTGGAGTGTTGGCGATCTGGTAGAGGCAACCGTGTGAGCTATATCGAGGAATTGCGCGACGTAATCCGCCGATTGCACGGCGCTGATGCAACGCACGTTGAAAGCGTAGCAGTGAAAGAGACATTCAAGGGGCAGACGGTTTGGGAAGGGATTGTGGAAGTGTTTGATCTAGTCGGCCATCCCACGGCACATAGAGTTTATGCGTGGGCGAACGATACGGACGATCCTGAGCGGCCACGGCATCACGTCACGGTTTTGCACCTGCATCCGATCAAATCAGCACAGGACGCGGTAAGAGCGGCCATCGTGCAGGAGTTTAGAAGCCTTGAGCCAGCAGAGTAAAACACGGAAGAAAGCCGGACGGCCAAAGCTGCCAAAGGGTGAGGCGATGGGTCGCGTCATTCAAGTTCGCTTCACCGCGCCAGATACGAAAGCAATAGAGGCAGCGGCGAAGGCCAGTAAGCAGAACGTCTCAGAGTGGATACGGAGCACGATTCATGCCAATCTCGAAGCCTGAAAAGTTCAAATTAGGACACTACTAGAGTTTTGCCAGTCTTCTGGTTCGGCGGCGCTACGGTCGCCAGCGATCAGTCGTCGTCAGGATCGGTCGGTGGTCTTCGGTCATTCAGAAAGTGCTGCGCGCTTAACGCCGCGGGGATGGTTTGAAACTTCAAGGGTGTCTGGTTGAAGTTGAAGCAGTCGGAGAGATCGTCGGCGTAAGCATCGGCGTAGCCCAGCGACGGCAGGTCGAAAGTTTCCTCGATGAACTTGAGGATACTGCCGAAATCATGCGGGGTGTGGGTCACGTGAGCCGCCAGGGCGTAGGGAGAGACGACGATCAGCGGGACACGGAAACCGTACACGTATCCGCAGCCCCACTGCGCGCAGTTCACCAGCACTTGAGGAGGCGCGACGTGGTCATACCAGCCGCCCCAGTCGTCCCAGGTGATGATGATCGCGGTGTTGGGCCAATACGAACTTTGGCCGATAGCATTCACGATGGAAGCTACCCACGAAGGTCCTGAGCCGTCGTTGTCATTGGCGTGATCGGAGGCTCTGCCATCGGGAATGACCCAACTCACCGCTGCCAGTTGGTTGTTTGCAATATCGGTCAAGACCTGGGTCTGGGGGATGATCACATTGTTCCAGGCGGCGCCGGTGCAGACGAATTGACCGTTCTGCGTTTGCGGCATGCACATGTGCTGGATTGCGTCGGGGCCGGTCCAGATTGAGCCAGCGGAAGGGGCGTAATAGCGCCAGGAGATGCTCTTGTTGTCGAGCAGATCGGTCAGGGTGGGGTGATCGTAACAAGGGTACTGATGCATCGATTCAGCGCCCGAGGGGTCGATCAAAGCGACCGTGGTTCCAGGGGTGGCGATGCAGCCCGCTATCAGTCCTCCGGCGAGATTCTCCGATGCGAAGAGATTGCTGGTAGCGGTGGGCGCTGACGTGCCGGAGATAATGAATTGATGCGCGGGAAAGCTCGGTCCCTGGTTGGTCTGGAACATGCGGTCAGCGAATGTGTACTGCTCGGCGAGCTGGAAATAGGGCTGTACATCCGACGGATTCACATACATAAATTGCGCATTGGGCGGAGGGCAATTCTGGGCGCCTGTGGCGCAAGTAACTAGTATCTGGCCGGCCCCATCCATCTTGCCTCCGTCATACATCGACTCAAAGGCTTTATGGGAGTGATCGAGATCGTAATCGTTAGCCAGAGCAATAGGGGTCAGAGGGACGGTCTGGCCCTGGGTATCACCCGAACTTGCAATGTCGGCGCCGGCCGCGATCAGCTTGGAATCCTGAAAAAGGTTGTCGGGAGTGCGATTCTCTTGAAAGATCACCACCACGTGCTGAATCACCGGAGAATTGGGCGGGACACTGGCGGCAGTTCCGCCGCAGCCATTCAGGCTCAGCAGGAAACCTGCAGTGCTGAGCAGCGCCAACATCAGGCAAAGACCGAAGCCAGACATACGAGACATAGGGGCTCCTTGGGATGGCGGGATTCCCATTGTATGAAGCATAAACGCAGATGCGGAGTTGTGCGCGAGTGTGAAACTTCTCCTCTCTCGCGCCGGAAGTTGAGGGGAAACAATCGCGATGCCTGAACAAAATCCACCGGGCATCATTTCTTTTTCCGCAGCCTGCTAAAATGCTAGTCGCAGTTTACAGCCGGGGTGTGTCGTGAATCTTCAAGGAATCCAACTGACGTGGCTGGGCCACGCCACATTTCGCATCCAAACGCCAGAAGGGAAGACCCTGTACGTCGATCCATGGATTGCGGGCAATCCCAAATGTCCGGAGAGCGAGAAGGACGTTAAGAAGGCCGACGTGCTGCTGTGCACGCACGGACACGGCGACCACATCGGGGACGCGGTGGAGGTGGGCAAGAAGCTCAATCCGATCGCTGTCGGCATCTACGAGCTCTGCTCGTGGCTGCAGAAAAAAGGCGTGAAACAGATCTCGCCCATGAACAAGGGCGGCACGCAGACTGTTGCCGGCGTGAAAGTCACCATGGTGCACGCGGTGCATTCCTGCGGCATTCAGGATGGCGATCAGATTATTTATGGCGGCGAAGCCTGCGGCTACGTGCTTGAGTTCTCGAACGGAGTCAAGCTTTACCACGCTGGCGACACGAACGTATTTAGTGACATGGCTATCATTCGCGATCTTTACGCGCCGAAGATTGTCATGCTGCCGATCGGCGACCATTTCACCATGTCACCGCGCGAGGCCGCCTACGCCTGCAAACTGCTGCAGCCGGAAACCGTGATCCCTATGCACTTCGGCACGTTTCCGCAACTGACGGGAACACCGGGCGCGTTGCAAAAACTGGTTCCGGACGTGAAGGTGCTGGAGATGAAGCCGGGGCAGACGATTTCGTAGGCAGGTGATCTTTGATATCCGCAGGGAGCACGATGAACGAACAACCCGCAAAGTCCGATTGGCGCATGGGTGGAATTACGGTTCCTGAAGTCGAGGACTACATCTACGCGATGCTGCCGCCGCGCGACGAAGTTCTTACCGAAATGGAGGCCGAGGCGACTAAGAACAAAGTGCCTATTGTGGGCCCGGCCGTCGCTCGAATACTTTATCAATTGGCCACTATCAGTGGCGCTAAGAAGATTTTCGAAATGGGCTCGGCTATTGGGTATTCCACCATCTGGTGGGCGCGCGCGGTGGGCGATGGCGGACGCGTTGTCTATACCGACGGCGATCGGAACAATGCCGATAAGGCGCGGCGCTACTTCGAGCGCGCCGGGATCAGCAAGCGCATTACGGTGCGCGTGGGCGATGCGTTCGAGTTTCTTTCGGAGGAGAAGGAGCAGTACGACATCATCTTTAACGACGTCGATAAGATCGACTACCCGCGCGCTTTTCGCTTGGCGCTTCCGCGCCTGAAAAGGGGCGGACTTTTCATCGCGGACAATGTTCTCTGGAGTGGGCGGGTCGCGAAGCCTAATCCCGACGCCCAAACCAAGGCTATCCTTGAATTCAACAAACTGATCTATGGATCGAAGGATCTGTTTACGACCATTCTGCCGATCCGCGACGGAGTTGCAGTCTGCGTCAAGAAGTAGGGAAGCGCGTGCGGCGCAATTACTAATGCCGTGACCGCATAGTATGTACGACTGGGTTATGCCGGAAGCGTAGCGCCGTCCCGGCAGGATGCCGGCGCTACCGTCGGCCGCGTGGTAACTCTTCGGGCAGTGCTAGAATTGTCGTTTTCCAAATTGTCATTTTCCAACCCATCCAATGAAAACTCCGACACTAATGTCCACCGAGCAGATTCCGGAGACACTGCCTCGCAGTCAGGCCGAGGGGCGGCCCGACTCTGCGGCGGACGTGCTTGTGGTGGGGGCTGGTCCAACGGGGATGGCTTGCGCTATTGAGATTCAGAAGGTTGGATTCAAGGCCATCGTCATTGATAAGGGATGTCTGGTCAATTCCATTTATCACTATCCGACCAACATGGTGTTCTTCACTACGCCGGAGTTACTGGAGATTGGAGACGTCCCCTTCACTACATCTCTGGCGAAGCCGACGCGACTGGAAGCGCTGGAATATTACCGGCGGGTCGCTGAGCACTTTGATTTGAACATCCACCAGTACGAATGGGTGAAGACGATTACGGGGGAAGACGGAGATTTTCGGATCGCCACAACCGATCGGTACGATGCCATCCGCGACTATCGCGCGCGGAAGATTGTCCTGGCGACCGGCTATTACGATCTGGCCAATGAACTCGATATCCCGGGCGAGGATCTGGGCAAAGTTTTCCATTACTATCGCGAGCCCCATCCTTATTACGACTCGGACGTGGTAGTGATTGGGGGCAAGAATTCCGCGGCGGAAGCGGCTTTGGATTTGTGGCGTCACGGAGCGCGGGTCACGCTCGTCCACCGCGGACCGCAGCTGCATGCCAACGTGAAATATTGGGTGCGACCCGATATTGAGAACCGGATTAAGGCTGGTGAGATCGCCGCATATTTCAACAGCACGGTGCAGGAGATCAATGCGGATTGCTTGGTGCTCCGAACTCCATCGGGATTGGTTCGCCTGAAGAACGATTTTGTATTTGCGCTTACCGGGTACCATCCCGATTACGATTTTCTGCGCAGCGCGGGCATTGAACTGGCTACGGAACAGCTTCGTCCCGTCTGCGACCCGGAGAACCTGGAATCGAATGTTGCGGGGATCTATGTGGCCGGAGTGATCGTCTCCGGCTCGCGGACGAATGAAATTTTTATCGAAAATGGCCGTTTCCACGGGAAACTGATCGCCAATCATCTGAGCCAGAAGCTGGGCGGGGAAAACCCGAATTTTCCTCTGGACGCGACTTAGGCGTTAAGATTTCGGAAAACGGCGAAAGTAGCGTGCGAAAGTAGAAGCTTGGCGCGGAATCTGATATTTGGAGTTGCCGTGTTGCTGGGCGCGCTGATCGCGCCAGGGGCGGGCACGCCCATCCCACATGGAACGGTGGAACTGATCGCCGAGAAGCAAGGAATTATTGCAGCGGGACACACGTTCGATGTCGGATTGCGTTTCCAGTTGGAGAAGGGCTGGCACGTTTACTGGATCAATCCGGGCGACTCGGGTGAACCGGCGCGCGTGGAGTGGCATCTGCCTTCGGGCCTTAGCGCCGGAGCAATCGAGTGGCCTACTCCGCGTCGTCTTGATTCGGGCAGCATTGTGGATTACGGTTACGAGGAGGCGGTGCTGCTCATCGTGCCAATGCGTGCAGACGGCAGCCTGGCGGGGCAATCGAAGGCTCAGATCGGCGCTGATGTAAGGGTGCTCGTTTGCAGCCAGGAAATGTGCATTCCGAGCAAGGTGGAGCTCTCGCTTGCGCTTCCCATCCAGTCGCAGCCGGCTCTGGCGGATGCTCGAAAAACGGAAATGTTTGCAAATGCGCGCAAGTCTTTGCCGCGGCCGCCGCCGGGGAACTGGAAGTTCAGCGTAGCAGATGGGAACGAATCATTCGTGCTTGCGGCGACGCTGGGTCACGACAGCGCCGTTCATCCAATCACCCAGGCAATATTCTTTCCGCTGGCTGAGTCGCAAATTGAAAACGCGGCGCCGCAGAAGCTGGAGACTTCCGCGGCGGGCTTCCGGTTGACATTGCGGAAATCGGATCGGTTGCTCAAACCGATCGAGCGTTTGCGGGGCGTGCTGGTGCTCTCATCAAGTCCCCTCGGCAACCAGGGCTACTTGATTGACGTGCCCGTCAGCAAGGCGGGCGGAGCGAGACACGCAGTACAATAAATGGAATCCTCAGGAGGGATCGCGGATATGAAGTGCTCGACTCTATCCTCCATGTTTCGGCTCCCCATGTTTGTTGTGTTAGTCCTGTGCGCAGCTCTGTCACAGATTTGTGCTGCGAAGGTCGGGGCGACGGCTCCGGATTTCACCGGCACGGCGAGCAACGGCAAGACATTTCGCCTCGCGGACTATCGGGGAAAGTTTGTGGTCCTGGAGTGGCACAATAACGGGTGCCCGTACGTGCGCAAGCAGTACAACAGCGGAAACATGGAGCGCCTGCAAAAGCAGTGGACGGGCCAGGGTGTGGTTTGGTTCACGATTCTGTCTTCCGCTCCGGGGAAGCAGGGGTATATGACGGCGAGCGAAGAGAACGAGTATCTCGCGAAGATGCAGGCCAGTCCTACGGCCGCGCTGCTCGATCCGACGGGTGAGATCGGCCATCTTTACGACGCCAAGACTTCTCCGCATATGTTCGTCATCAATCCGCAAGGCGTGGTGATTTACGACGGAGCGATTGACGACAAACCGACGACGGAACTTAGCGACGTTCCGGGCGCGACGAATTACGTTAGTCTCGCGCTGGAGCAGGCTATGGCGGGCAAGCAGGTGGAGACCGCGGCTACTCGTCCGTATGGGTGTTCGGTCAAGTATTCGGATTCGACGCACTAAGGTGGACAAGCACCGTACTGGAGGTGTCGAGGCGTCCGCACCGTGCGGGTCATGGGGAGAACGCCTTGATACCTGGTTGGAAGTATAGAAAGTGTAGGGGTGCTTCGACTGCGCAGGATGACAATTATCAAGTTGGATTACGGGGTGTCATTTGCGCTCCAGGGTGGATTCTAAACCGTGCATCAGTTGACGCCTGGCGGAGGAGCCTAGGGAGACCGGCTCGGAGCCGTTATAGATCTCCATCTGTTGCAGCCACGCCAGGAATTCCGGGGCGGGACGGAGTCGGAATAGGCGTCTTGCGGCCAGGGCGTCGTGATAACTGGTGGATTGGTAATTCAACATCACGTCGTCGGAGCAGGGAACACCCATGAAGTAGTTACAGCCCGCGGCGGACAAGAGTAACAGCAGGTTGTCGGCGGAGTTTTGGTCGGCGGCGGCGTGGTTGGTGTAACAGACGTCGCAACCCATCGGCAAGCCGAGTAACTTGCCCATGAAATGGTCTTCTAACCCAGCCCGGATAATCTGACGCTCATCGTATAGATACTCAGGACCAATGAAGCCGACGACACTGTTGACTAAAAAAGGATCGAAGCCTCGCGCTACTCCATAGGCGCGCGCTTCTAACGTCAGTTGATCGACTCCGTGATGCGCCTCGGCGGAGAGGGCGCTGCCCTGGCCGGTTTCGAAGTACATTACTTGGTCCCCAGCCCATCGAATATCGCGCTGGCGATGATGCTCTCGAACCTGCTCGCGGCCCTCGCGCAGCATGTTCAGAGTGATTCCGAAGCTGCGGTTTGCCGCTTCCGTGCCAGCTACCGACTGGAAAAGAAGATCAACTGGCGCTCCTCGATTTAGTGCGGCTAGTTGTGTTGTGATATGCGCCAGGCAACAGGTCTGGGTGGGAATTTCGTACGCATTCACCAGGCGATTCAAAGCCACCAGAATTGCGCTGACTGTTTCCACCGAGTCGGTGGCTGGGTTCACGCCGATGACCGCGTCTCCGCAGCCGTAAAGCAGTCCTTCGAATGCGGCCAACAAAATTCCGCCGATGTCGTCGGCCGGGTGATTGGGTTGCACGCGGATGCCGAGCACTCCTGGCTCTCCCATGGTGTTGCGGCAGCGGGTGACGTTGCGAATCTTGGCGGCGGCCAGCACCAGGTCTTTGTTGCTCATCAGTTTGGTTACGGCGGCGGCGATTTCGGGGATGATGGCCCGCTGCAGCGGCTGTAGCTCTACATTGGTGGTTGCGTCGTCTAAGAGGAACTCGCGAAATTCGCCTACCGTCATGCTTCGTACTGCGTGGAAAGCCCCCTGGTCGAAGCTGTCGAGAATCAGGCGGGTGACATCGTCATCGGGGGGATCGATCAGCGGGCGGCGGACGATTTCGTCGAGCGGCAGGTCGGCGAGCTTGCGCTTGGCCGCGACTCGTTCTCGTTCCGATCGCGCGGCGATTCCGGCCAACTGGTCGCCAGACTTTTCCTCGTTGGCCTTGGCAAACAGTCCGCGAAGATCGGAGAAATCGAAATGCTCGATCATGGGATGGTCTGAACGAGACCATGTTACCGAATTATCGCGAGCGAGTGTGGCATTGCTAAATGCTCGTCGGTTCCGAAGGACCGTCCCTCAGGGCTCAGGGCAGGGGCTCAGGGCAGGCTCTGAAGCTGTGCCCTTCCCGTTCCTGCCCGCACGAGAGAAGCTCTAGCGCCAGCTGCGCTGCTGATTATCGGACGAGGAAAGTAGCACGGGCTCGTGGTGTGTCCGGGTGGCGTGATCGTTGATTGCGGTTGCGGCTTGAGTGCGAAGGTTGCCGGACGTGGCGTCGAAATCGAGGGTGCTGACACTGTGAGCACAGTGCGTGCAGGTGAACTTCATGCCGCCCTTGATGCGCTCGATTCGATAGGCTTTCACTGCCTTAATTGTAGTCGCTTTGTGAGTAGAAGCGAGGACGCGATGGTCGGGCGGCGAAGGTAACGATATCGCATTCAAGTTGCTTTGGCCCGGGCAGCGGCCGAGCTTTGCTCGGCTTGGATCCTTCGACTTCGCTTAGGGCAGGCTTACGAGGGCGCCCGTCCCCACACCAGCCCTTCCCACACGAACCCGTTCCTTACTTTGCCAGCCGGTTGTATTTCTTTAGGACCTCGCGCAGGCGGTCGTGCGGGAGGGCGATTACGGTGAGGTCATTGGCTCCGGTCATGGTTTCGGCGGCCACCATGGCGTTGATTACGGCTTCTTCAGTCGCCTGAACCGTGGCCAGGAAGATGGGATTCAGTTGCTCGTTGGCCAGCATTTTCAGGTCGTGCACGCCCTTCGAGCCAGCCGCCCCGGGATTCGCTGTCGAGAAGGCTATGAAGATGTCGCCGGAGCCGTCGCCGGAAAAGCTGCCATCGCGGCCGAGTCCCAGAGCAGCGCGGCGGACGACGCGTTTGAGTTGCGTGGGAATGAGTGGCGCGTCGGTGGCGACCACGATGATGATCGAACCGATGTCCTCGTCGCGAACCGTATGGTCGGTGATTTCCTGGCCAACGGGAACGCCCGCAATGCGCAACTGGCTGCGCCTTCCGTAATTGCACTGAACCAGCACTCCGACGGTGTAGCCGCCAAGTTTGGCAGGAAGGACACGCGACGACGTGCCGATGCCGCCTTTGAATTCATTGCAAATCATGCCGGTGCCGCCACCGACATTGCCTTCTTCGACCGGACCGCCGTGGGCAGTGTCGAGAGCGTGGAAAGCGTGCTCGGGCTTCACATGGAAGCCATTCATGTCGTTCAGATCGTCATCGGCGGTTTCGGCGACTACTGGCAAGGACCAGTCATAGCCGTCGGCGTCAGGCGGGGCTTTTTTGATACGCCAGGCGATGACTGCGTCCCGGACTACGCCTACGCTGTGCGTGTTGGTAATCATGACTGGGCCGTCCAGGAAGCCGGATTCCTCAAGCCAGGTAGTGCCGGTCATTTCACCATTGCCATTGAGCGTGAACCAGGCGCCAAATACCGGGTCCAGGGAATCTTTGCCGCGGGGGAGGACGGCGGTGACGCCGGTGCGCACGGGACCTTCGCCGACTATTAACTTGCCGCTGCCGGAGATTAGCGTGGTGTGTCCAACTTCAACGCCGCGGACATCGGTGATGGCGTTATTTGGCCCGGGGGTGCCGTCGAAAGGGACGCCGAGATCGCGAGCTCGGGGCTTGGCTTGGGGGAAGGCTAGATGGCCGGCACAGAGAAGGGTGGTCAGAAACGGGAGCAATCGAAATCGCATCATAGGGAGGGCTCGGGTTCGGTCGGGATCGGGGGCAGTATAAAGCATGACGCGGGTTTAGAATTCTGTCTGTAGAGGGATGCGGCTGGAACAGGGCGCTGAGAGACGGCTTTAATTAGTCACGTCAGGAGATGACATGGAGAATTGGAAGCGGGCGGCGATTGCGGGATCGGCGGCAACGGCGGTAATGTTGGCGCTGCGGGGAAGACGTCCGGCGGCGGTGCTGGTGGGAAGCTTGGGATTGGCGGTGCTGGCATCGGAGTATCCGGATCAGTTCGTGCGGATTCGCGAGGAACTACCATCGTACGTTCGGCAGGGTACGCGGTTTCTGGATCTGGCAATCAAGATCGGCAGCAAGATTGAGGAGTTGGCGGAAAAGCGCGCAGCGCGGGCGTTTGAGCAACTGGGGGAATATTAGTTCCGCTGTTCGCTATTCGCGATGCCGCACACTCCAGTGGGCAAACGGCGAACAGCGATCAGCGCTCTCACTCGATTCCCAGTTGTTTGCGGGCTTCGGGGCTTAGCCGCTCGGGTGTCCACGCGGGTTCCCAGACGACATTTACGTTGGCGTTGCGGACTCCGGGAAGTTGCTCCACGCGGGATTTGACCTGGGCGCTGATGTTGACATGCTCCGGACAACCCTGGGCGGTGAGAGTCATATCGACGGTGACGTCCTGCTGGCCTTCGGGCAGGTCGTCGAAGCGGATGTCGTAGATCAGGCCGAGATCGACTATGTTCACGGGAATTTCGGGGTCGTAGCACAGCTTAAGTGCGTTTAGAACGTCGTCCTGGGCTATGGGCATGGGTTTCCTTGGCGGCTCGAGGAGTTTGAGAGCTGGAATATCGAGACCGCGGGCGCTTCGTCATATTCTATAGTGAATCCAGGCTTGCGGTGGCAGCTGCGGAGCTTTGCTCCGCCGGACAGCCGAGGGCGGCTGTCCCTACGCGGATGGCCCTGTCGCCCGTCTCCACGCTAACGTCCCGAGATGAATGGAAGAGCATGGCTTTCGATACCGACGTTCAGAAAAAACTGCAAGTCTTTCTAGTCGTCGCCATTGTGCTGGCTGGCGGACGCGCTGCGTACGTTGTGTACGAGCGGCATGAGGCGATGAAGGAAGACGCGAAGCCCAAGCAGGAAATGGCGCTGAAGGCGGACTATTACGTCACGCCGAAGAAGTTGCGCGCTTACGACTTGAAATCGGCGCGGCAGTTGACTGAGCAGCCGGTGTGGGTGAAGTTTGGCTATCAGCTTAGGTACTATGCTTACGATCGGCAGCGCCGCAAGACGGATTTCGCGAATGAGGCCGGAATGCTCCCGCCGTTGCAGAAGCTCACGATTCAGGATGTGGTGACCGATGTTTCTCCGCTGGCTCGAGACACCAAGCAGGTGATGGCCGTATTTCCGCTCGCAGGAAAAAATTATGCAGTCGCGGTTGGCGCGGAGAAGGGCAGCGATTTCAAGAGTTACATTGATGAGATTTTCTTCATTGAAGATCCACGCGACCTTTACAAACACTGGCCCACTGACGTCTGGCAGAAGATTGACGCTCATGAAGTGCAAGCGGGGATGAGCGAGCTCCAGACGAGCTTTGCGATTGGACTGGGCATTCCGGAAGGTTCGGGCGACTATGGCTATCGAACTTTGCACTACGCGAATGGCGGAAAGCCGCTGGTGATTACTTTCCAGAACGATAAGGCGGTTGAGATGAAGGCAGGCTCGTAAGCTACAATGCCGCTCATGAAACGAGCGCCAAGCATTGTTATTACTTACCTTCTAGTTTGCTTCTTCAGCGTTACCTCTGGTTTCGCGGCTCCACGAACCCTGCGGGTGGATTACTACCACACCGGGAACTCGCACGAAGAATGGTACAGCCTGGATCGAGTTGTGCTTGAGCCGCTGGAGTGGCCGGGAAATCCGAACCAAACGATCGATGAGAGTCAGCTGGGAAATTACTTGTTTGAGGTCCGCGAAAAAACGAGCGGGAAGTTGCTGTACTCGCGCGGATTCGATTCTGTGTTTGGAGAGTGGAAAACGACAGCAGAGGCGTTGCACTCCAACCGGACATTTTCGGAGTCGCTGCGCTTTCCGAGTCCGAACCAGCCCGTAGAAGTATCGCTGAAAGAGCGTGATGAGAGCGGCTTTCGAGAGAATCGGAAGGCTGCGTGGAAGGAAGTCTGGAAGACGGTGGTCGATCCAGACGACAAGTTCATCGACCGGTCGCGTCCACCCTCGCCGGGGGCGTTGATCGAATTGCAGAAGATGGGCGATCCGGCGACAAAAGTGGATTTGCTGGTGTTGGGCGACGGTTACATGGCGGCGGAGCGTCCGAAGTTTGAGCGGGACGCCCGGCGATTTATGGAGGCGCTGTTTTCGACATCGCCATTTCGCGAACACCAGAAGGATTTCAACGTGTGGGGCCTGTGTCCGGCGGCGGAAGAGTCGGGAGTGTCGCGACCTTCAAGCGGAATTTATCGGCGGTCGCCGGTGGGAGCATCGTACGACACGTTCGGGACCGAGCGCTATGTGCTGACTACCGAAAACCGTACGCTGCGGGATGTGGCGTCGTTCGCGCCCTATGAGTTCATCGAAATTCTGGTGAACGGGCAGACTTACGGTGGCGGCGGAATTTTCAATCAGTACGCGACGGTGGCGATCGACAATCTGTGGGGGGCGTACGTAGGAGTACACGAGTTTGGGCACCAATTCGCCGGGTTGGCGGATGAGTACTATACGTCGGATGTCGCCTATCTGCCGCCGGAGAAGAAGACTGAGCCGTGGGAGCCGAATGTGACCGCGCTGCTCGATCCGGCAAATTTGAAGTGGAAGGATCTGGTTGCGGCGGGGACTCCGGTGCCAACGCCCTGGGACAAAGACGAGTTCGACCGTTTTGAGCGGGAGATCCAGCGGCAACGTAAAGAGCTGCGAGCGGCTGGAAAGCCGGAGGCGGAGATGGATGAACTTTTCCGCCGGGAGCGCGAGAAAGAAGATGCCATGCTGGGCTCGCAGAAATATGCCGGGAAGGTCGGAGCGTTCGAGGGCGCGAATTACGAAGCTAAGGGATACTACCGTCCGGAGGTCGACTGCATTATGTTTACGCGGCATAACAAGTTTTGCGCGGTGTGCCGCAGGGCGATTGAGCGGGTGATTGGGATGTACACGTAGGGCTGTCTCACCGCCGAGACGCAGACAGAAACCTGATTTTGGGTAGCATTCCAGCAGTAACGGGTGTAGCCCGATTCCTAGAGAAAGGTGGATGAATGAGAATCCCATCGTTGCTGACTTGGATTGCCGTCCTCCTGCTTCCAGTCTCCTCAGCCGCGCAAGCGGCCACCGAATGGCGCGATACTCTGGCGGATCGGTTGGCCGGAACATGGAAACTGGAAGGCCAAGTGATGGGGCAAGCGGCCCACCACGAAGTGCGCGCCGACTGGGTGCTGAATCATCAGTTTCTTCGCATACAGGAGAAGACGGCGTTGAGCGCGCCCAATACCGAGCGCCCTTATGAGGCTTTCTGGTTCCTTGGTTACGACCAAGTCAGCGAAAGATACGTGTTGCACCTGATGGACATATTTGGAGCGCGCTTTTCGGAGAGCTTGGGCTACGGAACCCGCGAAGGCAATCAGATTCACTTCGTTTTTGAATATGCCGACGGCCCGTTCCATACAACCTATCGGTGGAATCCAGAGAACGACACCTGGGAATGGCTGATGGAACAGAAAGACAAGAACGGCAAATGGGTTCCGTTCGCTGATTTGCGGCTCACGAGAATCGTGACCCCTTAGCTTGAGTTCTCCCTCACGATCCGGGGTCAATGAGCGTGATCGCGATTTTTCGTCAACTATCGGTCGATTAGTCCTGTTTTGAGGGTCCCCGGACTAGCATCCCAAGTCCCCCGGCTAGCAGCCCAAGCAAGAACAGCAGGCAAAGAAGTGTAAAGGGAGCGAGCAAAACGAACCAAAGCGCCGGGAAGCGGTTCAGGATTTCGTACCAGATTACGAATAATGCAACAACGGTGACCAGCGCTGGAAAGTTCGGCCTCAGAGATTGCTCACGCGCGTGGTCCGGGTCATCCATAAACCATTCTGGCGCAGAGAAGAAACTGGAGTCCAACTTCACGGATTGTACAGCGAACAGTGGTTTGACACTATCAGGCGATAGCGCTCATTGACAGGTTTTGAGCGTAAAGGGGATTTTGCAAAAGCTACGACATCGTGAATGCGCCGGGCTGGAGAACTACCCACTAAGTACTAGCTTCCCGGCTTACTGTGCTTGGCTAGGCCGCGTGGGGACTTGTAAAGAACTGCTCAAAGGTTACAGTCCTAGAAGCGCCGAGAGTTGATTTCCCCCCAGCGCAGGAGCTCCAAACCACCAGGAGGATCCAAAAATGAAGAAGCTCGGATTGTTGTTGGTGGTCATCGCCCTGATGCTTGGGGAAACTGCCTTGGCTCAAGATTACAGCACCTATTTCACCACCTACTATTCCAACGCCAACACCGCTAATGCCCCGGATGCAACCGTGCGTATCATCAACGACGGTAACACCGGTTTTGACCTGTATGCGAACATCTACGTATTCAATGACAGCGAGGAGTTGCTGGAGTGCTGCTCTTGCTCAATCACGCCGGACGGTATTGTCTCGGAATCCGTCAATAAGAACCTCACGGCCAATCCCCTGACTGGCGTCCTGCCCACGCGCGGCGTCATCAAGGTCATTACGAATGACGTGGGCGGGGCGGCCGTCGGGATCCCGCCTCCCCTTGGCGGACTACACGGATGGGCGACTCACATCCAGGGAACGAAGGCCACGCTTTCCCCGGGGAACCAAGTTGTCCCTGTGGTAGCTGCTCCGTATTTCGTTACCGAAACCCCGATTGCGGACTCAAATCTCTCGGGGTCTGAACAAGCGCTGTTATACCAGCTGTGTTATTTCGACTGGCTGCTCAGCGGGAATCCCTGCACCTGCCAGCCGGAAGACGACGACTTCTAGTCTTGCGACGTAAGGGGCGGCAAGGATAGCTGAGTATTTTCGTTGTGGCTAACGGCTGGGAGTTTTTCCCGGCCCGTTTTTTTTGCATCGCGCGCAAGATGGGAGCAGTAACTGTCGCAACCAGAGGATTGCACTCAGAACCGGGTCAGTGAGTGAAATTGAGATGTTACGCCAACAATCCGCAACCAGAGTACACTTCTGTAGCAAAATGCCGAAACGAACGAAGAAAAGCCGGTCGAGCAGAATATGGTCGCCTGTTTCTCCCGTAGCGCCTCTAGAGATCCAGCGGGTGGGCCAAGGAATAACAGGGCTGCTCATGGCATGAGATTTGTTTTGGAGTGGAATTTCGGGCAAGAACTAAAGACGCGTGGTACGACCGGGTCTTGCACGTTATCGGCGGATTGCTAATTCTCGGGGTATTTATCGGAGGCGCGATTCTGCTCCTTCTTGATCATTCGAGACATTGACTCCGAGTCGTGCCCTGAGTGTAATTAGGATATTTCGCCAATCACCTAATCAGGCTGGGCTAGGTGACCGTGAAGGTCAACGGTTGGCTGTCGCCGCCGCTGTCGCAACCGAGGTCTCCGGAGAGGTTGGCAGGAGTATGCACGACAATCTGGGCGGTACCGGAAGATGAGATCTGGGTTGTGGTAATCGTGGTCTGCAACTGGCTGGCACTCATGACGGTGGTGGGCAATGCCACGCCGTTCCACAGGACGACCGAATTGGAATAAAAGGGGCCTCCGGCGGCGGTGAGCACCAAGCCCTGCTCTACCTGACTAAGGGTTGCGGGGTTCGGTGTGAGCGAACTCAACACAGGCACCGGCCGGGCACTCCCGCAGAACGGGTTGTGCACGCCACAACCGGCGAGTAACAGGCTTCCGAGGGACAAGGCAAACAGCGATTTCTGGATTCGGTTGCGGGGCATCGTTAAAGTCTAGACCAGAAGGACGACTACAGTCTGGTTCCCCCGCAGTCAAAAACGTTACCTAAGTGTTTTGGCGACGATGGATGCCAGGAGCACTTGCGATGGTGGGCGATCATCGATCTTAAGTCGATTCGCGCCCAACACGACCTTGGAAGTTGGCGGGTGATGAGTGTAATTAGTGTAATGTCCTACCCCACTGTGTTCTGCATACAATCAACGAAGATATGTACCCAACCGCTGTAACCAGGCGATTTCACTCAGAACCCGGTCATGCAAACATTATTTCTATCTTAGTTAACCTGAAGTTCACACGAATCCGAATGCTAGCTTCTACCGGCTCATTGTTCGCTAGGTATGGCCGAAAGCGCCACTGCTCCAAAGCGTTCACAGCGGCAGGAACCAGTTCCTTCGGGCCGGAAGTCGCACTTACGCTCCGAACGCCTCCGTCTTTGCCAATGGTCACGCACAATACCACCAGGCCCTCGATACGCGACTTTTTGGCTGCGGGCGGGTATTTGGGCTGAACTTTGTGGATGGCGGTGGGAGGGGTCACAAGCTTGCCGCGAGTTTCTGGTGTCGAGCCAAAAGCGTTCTCGCATCGAGGAGAGTCTGCCGTTCCACCCGGCCCCAAGGGACTCTGCGAAGGGACTCCGGCGGAGGGGGTTGCGTTTGTCGGTGGGGCAAGCGGCCGGGCAGATTGCGCGACCGCGTCTAGAGCTAAGAATGCGCTGAGTAAAAAAAAGGCCACGCCCAGTTTGCAAGAATTCATAACTGCCCTTCCAGAGAGTAGACTCACGACCCCAGTCAAAGAGTGTAATTGCGATGTTACGCCAACTGACTGCAATCTGTTTCGGGTATCGTAGAATTAAGCGCATATCCACGCTGCTTGACTACAGCCCATGAGCACACGTGCAGACATCGAACAGCGCGGCTTCTCAGTTCTCCCCGCCATTTTCTTGCAGGATGAAATGGAAAGCGTGGGGCACAATCTCGAGGAATCGAAGCTGCGACGAAGCAAAGCTGGCATCCGCCATGTTTTGCAGCATGACGATGTCCAAAACCTCGCACGAGACCCGAGGCTACTCCGCGTTGCACAGCAGGTTCTGGGTCACGAGGCAATTCCTTTTCGGGCAACTCTGTTTAGTAAATCGCCACAGGCGAACTGGCTAGTTGTGTGGCACCAAGACACTGCCTTGCCCCTTCGAGAGCGACGCGATGCTCAGGGTTGGGGTCCTTGGTCAGTGAAGGATGGCATCACCTACGCGCACGCACCAGCAAGCGCCCTTTGCCAAGTCTTGGCCCTTCGCATTCATCTGGACGGGTCCAAGGGCGACAATGGTCCGTTGAGAGTGTTGCCGGGCACTCACGTGAAAGGCGTTTTGACTGACGATGATATTGAACAGCTTGCGGCAAAGATTGCACCGATTGATTGCTTGGTGCCGCAAGGAGGGGTGCTGGCAATGCGGCCTTTGATCGTTCATGCTTCATCAAAATCTCAGTCGCAAGTTCCACGACGCGTCGTACACATTGAATACGCTGCGTGCAGCAACTTTGCTGCCGGTCTTGATCTGGCAATTACCTAAGCCATCATTGGGATTAATGAGTGTAATTGCGATTTATCGCCAACAATCCCAGTGTTACTGGTCAGCTTGCTTTAGCACCGACCTTGTCGGCTGTACCGGGTTGACCCTAACAATCGCCGCTTCTCCGGGACGGAAGCGTTCGACTTGTCCTTTGGCTGTTTCGGTCAGGAAGAATGGGCTGCTGTCAATTGCGCTGTACGTCTGCCCAGCAAATTCGTAGGTGTAGGCGACCTCTGCCGTCGGACAGTTCCAAACCCAGCCCCCTCCAAGCCAAGAGGAATCGACTTTGGCCTGTACGCGTTGCCACTTGCTGCTTCCCCAAGCACGACGCAAGCGCAGCGCCGACTTGATCAAGTATGCAATGATGACATCCAGAATGAGCCCGCCCAAGCACAGTCTCCGCAGGGTTCGCGTTCTCTAGGTCTCAAAGTATAGTTGACGAAATCCCCACCGGCCCGGGTTGTGAGTGTAATGGAGATTTTTCGCCAACTATCGAAACAGATGTCGAATCACAACTACGGCAAGCGCATAACCGCCCACGTAGCTCGGTATTATTGAGACAACCTTGAGAAGTCCCGAACGATTGGAAGAACCGCCTTTCGTTATAGCGATTGCAAGAGCGCAGAGGCCCACTACTCCTATGGAGACGACATAGCGAAGGTCGTGCGTGAGAAACGCCGTGAGCGCGCCTAACCAAATGCTCGACGTGCCGAGGAGGACGACCGATGCAGACCCCAGCCGCGAGCGCGTGATCTTTATCTCGTTTTCTACTACATGTCCGTTTGGCTCTTGATAGAAACTCACAACCTTGAACGGTATTCCGGCACGCTCCAGATTTCTGGCTGCCGCTCTACGATGAATGTAGATGGTGAAGCCCTGCGCCAGCAATTCCCTAGTCCCATCGGGACGTACTACCCATAACGAACTACTGAGGTGCAAGCTATGGTCATCCGTGAGGTACAAGTCGCCCATTTCGATCCTGTTTTCTAAGCGTGCTCCTGACGGGAACTGAGTTTGTATCGTTGCAAACTCCGGGCTGCCTCGCCCGGGGATGAATGTGACCTTTCCATCCTGAAATGACAGTGTGGGGACGCGCTTGAAGGGGTCGTAAGGTCCGAGCGAAACACAAGTCGGTCGGCTAGTCATGTGCAGTACACTCTGCGGCTTGGCGCGCTTGGCTTCAAGATCACTGTTGTAAGCAGGCGTTTACACTCAGAACCCGGTCGTGAGTGGTAATGGGGATGTTACGACAATCATCATCGACGGCGACCGCACATCAGTCGTGATTGGGCTGGAATTTCTCCACATATACCGCTGTCCCGATAAGTTCCAGCTTTGCTGAAGTGCCCTGTACGCGAACTACGTTACCCCAACACTCCAACTTGAGTTCGATGTCACCTTGTACATCGAGTGGGAGAGGAAACAGGTTGCGTGAAACAGAGCCATTTATCCCCAGAGAGCCTCCTGAAAGGTAGTGGGAATAGCCGCCGTACGCGTCACGGCTTTCTTGAGAAAACTCGCCCTCAACGTGAGCATTTTCTATGCGAATCACTGCTTCCTGAGCCCAGCCTGTTCCAGCGTCAATCGCCGGGCGACCTTCGGACGAGTGTATGTAGACCTCCGCGAAGTGCAGCACTGCCACGTCGCCTTCGATAGCGATTTGATCTAGAGCGGAGTCGTGTATCTCGATAACTTGGTTTTGCACGGTGCAATTATCTCAGACAGAGATGACTGTCGAAACCAGGCGTTTACACTCATCTTGAGGATTGGCGCATCCGGCTGCCGGCGGTCGGCGGGGTCCTTCCCTTGGACGAACTCCGGGCCAGGATGACAGGAATCGGCAGTGTGTCACTAGGTGTTGCGCATTGCCGGAGATTACGCTAGGCGAGATCGAACGAACTCGACGACTTCTCTCGTCACGTAGTTTGGCGGCTGGATCGCGAAGGTTGGACGATCCATCACTGGCTTCAGTGAGACCCGCTCCCAGGCCGGCTCTGTGGAAGAGTCAGTAGTGTGCAGCAGGACCGCGTCAGCGCGGTCGAGAAAAGCCTGCGCGGAGGTTTTGAAATCGGCGGTTGCGGGGTCGAGCACCGTCAGATAGAGATCGGGTTTCAGGAAGCGCAGAATGCTGTTCGATTCGATGATGGCATTCTGTGTGGTGGCTAGAATCTTTCGAATGCGGGGCATGGCTTCGGCCAGGCGCCCTTGCTGGGTGCGGACCCACCAGGAATGATTGGCTCCGGCGACCAGAAAACGCGAAGTGTCGGACTCGCCCGAACGGTCTTTTTCTTCCGATACAGCCAGGGAATGATCGGCGGTGGCACAGTCGCAGGCTTCGCCATTGGCGGAGCAGACGCCGTGTCCGTATTGCGTGATTTTGAGGGCGGTCCAGTGGAAGGCGGGCAAGGCGGCGATCAGGCCGGCGACGACGCTGGTCTTGCCTACGCTTCGGGTGTGTCCGCCTATGACGATAATGGACATCGTTAGCCGCGTGCGTCTGTCCTCAGAAGCAGGCTCTTTCCCAAATTCTATCCAAACATGTCTGTTAAGCTATTGATTTGTAAATACTTTAATCAACAATTCATAGCCGTTAGCCGCATGAAAACCCAGGCAGCTCCTTTAAGTTATTGATTCGTAAATACTTTAATAATAATCCACCCGCGTGCGTCAGATAAGTCTTTATTTCTCAAAGACCTGGCGACGAGAAGTGTCTAAGCCTCTGATTCCAAAAGACCGTCAGAGGGGGGACAGAACCTCCTCACCACCGTCTCGGAACCTCGCGCTCTGCGAAGATACACACCACGGACTTGCTAGTCTCTTTTCTTGGCTGACCTCGATAAGAATGCCAGCTCTCTAAGATACTCTCGGATCGGGCGAGCAGGAGTTCCCCAGAAAACAACGCCCTTGCCGCGAATCACTTTCTTCGTTGGGATGCCGCTTTGCGCTCCGAGAATCGCGCCTTCTTCTATGCGGACGTGATCCGCTATGCCTACCTGGCCGCCGATGATTACGTTATCTTCGATAATTGCGCTGCCGGAGACGCCGGTTTGCGCGGCGATGACCACATCCTGGCCGATCTGCACGTTGTGGCCGATGTGGACGAGGTTATCGATCTTTGTGCCGCGGCGGATTCGGGTTTCGTCTAACGCGCCGCGATCAATGGTGGAGTTGGCGCCGATTTCGACATCATCTTCGATCACCAGCTTTCCGACTTGCGGGAATTGTTCATAGTGTCCCGTCTGTGTATCGCGGACATAGCCGAAGCCTTCACTGCCCAAGACCGCGCCAGCTTGCACGATGACGCGGTCGCCTAAAGTTGTGCCGGGATAGATGGTGACGTTGGCGTCGAGGCGGCAATGGTTCCCAATTCTCACCGCCGTACTCACGTCGTCGCCGATCACCGAACCAGAGCCGATGGTGGTTTCATCGCCGATCGTGGCGTGCTCGCCGAGAACCGTACGCGCGCCGATGGCTACGTTGTTGCCGATTGTGGCGGAAGCAGGCACGATGGCGGATGGGTGAATGCCACGCTTAGGCTGAGGACCGCGAAGCAACTTCGCGGCTCGTGCGAAAGTCAGGCGCGGCTGAGCGGAAATCAGAAGGGGTTTGGCGCCGCTGTCGGCTGACTTCACGTCCGCGAAGTCTCCCGCTATTACTGCTGCGGCGCAGGAGCGTAGCGCCCGGTCGAGATGCTGAGGGGTCTCCACGAAAACCAAGCTGTCGCTTGTCGCGGACGGCAGGCTGGAGACATTGGTCACGTTAGCAGAGCTGTCTCCGAGGAGACGGCAGCCGAGTTTGTCGGCTAAATCGCCTGAGGTATGTTTCATGGTTGTCTATTGTCGCTTCCTTGGGCGAGTGTGTACAACGCAGCGATGGCGAGGTCTCTGCCGACGCATGCTCAGCCCCTAAGAAGGAGCAACTGCTTCGGTGAAACTTCGGCATCGCTAAAGCGATACCCCGATACAAATCTCCAGTATCTCCGAAGCTCAATACATTGGCGGCTGGCCTGTGGGGCGGGTCTTCCAGCGGCGGTGGACCCAGAGCCACTGGTCGGGATAGCGGCGGATGAAGTCTTCGATTACTTTGGTGAATTTCGCGGTGTTGGCTACGATGTCGGCCTCGTTGTCGTTGTCATGGGTGCGAATTAGCTCGACGGCGGGAGCGAAGTGCAGGATGTATTTGCGCAGTTTCTTATCCCATACCGTAAAGCCGGGGACTACGGCGGCGTCGGTGCGGAGAGCGATACGTGCGAGGCCGCTGGCGGTGCAGGCTGGGATGCCGAAGAAATCGACGAACACACCTTGCGGCGGAGTCATGTTGGTATCCATGAGGATGCCTACGGTTTCGCCGGCGCGCATGGCCGAGAGCAGGCCGCGAACGAAATCGTCCTTGTCGACGGTGCGGTTGCCGTGCATGGTGCGGTAGCGCTGCAAGAGAGCGTCGATGTAGGGGTTGTCGAGGGAGCGCATGACGATCGACAGCGGATGGCCCTGCAGTGAGTGTGCGAAGGCGGAGAGTTCCCAAGCGCCGAGGTGTCCGGTGAGAAAGAGGACGCCTTTTCCACGGGCGTAGGCGCGCTCGAAGTTTTCGAAGCCGTCGTAGACGACTACGCGCGAAACATTCTCGCGGGTGTAGCGGGGAAAGAGGCAAACTTCGGCAAGCTGGCGTCCGAGGGAGACGAATTCTCCGCGAAGCAGGCGCCGACGCTCGCTCGGAGACATTTCAGGGAAGGCAATGGCCAGGTTGCGCCGGCCGATACGACGTAGGCGTCCGTGAAGGGCGTAAACGGTGAATCCAATGATTATGCCGACAGCTCGCGCGAGCGGACGCGGAAGCAGGCCCAGAATTTTTATCCAAGGCCAGATTAGAGCGTATTCAAGGCGTTCTCGCACGGTGGGTAGTTCTCAGATCCTAGTGTAGAGGCGCGACTTGCCGCGTCTCCTACGGCAGAAATTAAGACGGGGGCAAGCCCCGCCTCTACTGAGAACTTGCTACTTGGACGCCTGCTGCGCCCACTTGGCTAACGTGCTCAAGAAGGGGTAGGCGGCTTGGGGCGCTTCGATTTCTCCCTTGAGAGATGTTTTGAAGGGCACCATGTGGCCGTAAAATTCGCGGGTGCTGTCTTTGTCCTGCTTGATTACGGCGCCGGAGAGTTCGAGTCCAGCGAAGAGGCCACGGGAGCGGGAATAGGTCAGAACCTCCGCCCTCATTTTCCAATCGGTGTCGGCCGAGGCGTGGCGGCCGACGGGGCCGGCGGCGGCGCTGGCATCTCCGCCGAGCTTGAATTGGCTGGAGAGCAGATTATCCATGCCGTTCTTGTTCATGATCAGCATGACGACATCGGTGGCCTGGCCGCCGATCTGCAAGCCGAAGCTGCCGCCGCCGATGGTGAAAAAAGCGGGCGCGCTCCAGCCCTTTTCGGTGCGGCAACTGGCGACGCCCTTGCCATACCGGCCGCCGAAGACGAACCCGCCATTGAGCAGCGACGGAACCACGGCCACGCATTCGGCCGAACTGAGTATTTCTTCGGGGATACGATTGTCGGGAGCTGCCTGAATTTCGTCGAGCACGGTGCCGGCGGCTTCAACGCGTCCAGAAGCCTTGGTATTGGCTTCCGGGGCCTTAGCGTCTTGGTCGTCGGCATTAGCGGAAAGAATGGGGGTCATCAAGCAACAAAGGAGCAGCAGAACGAGGGAATTTCGCATTACGCCTCACTTGGGAGATAGAAGTATGGATTCTGTTTTCGTATTCGCTACGTATGATTCTATTCGATGCGAGGCGTGGAGTGAGGGATAGCCGGGGAGTGATCAGGGTGAGTCAGGCTCTAGGGCAAAAAAATGCGGGGTTGAAAGCGGCGACCCTAATCTCCGTTTCCAACCCCGTCTCCCAGGTTCTGTGGTAGGTGAGGCGAGTATGCGGCAGGTGGAGGGCGGGGACAAGATTACGAGGGTCACTGGACTTTAGTAACCATCGCTGTCTGTAGAGACGGGGCTTGTCCCGTCTGGCGGTGATCGATAAGCTGTGCCGAGACGCGGCAAGCCGGTCTCTATTAGAAGTATGGATGGGGGTCGACCACGCAACCGGCTGGGGAGCCAGCCTGAAAGTGAAAGCCTACTTCGCCGTAACCAACGAGTGCGTGATGGCATGGACGGACAGAGCAATGCGGTTCTGCACTCCGACTTTGCGCATCAGCTTGGCTACGTGGGCTTTTACGGTGCGCTCTTCGATACCTAACGCGGAGCCGATTTCTTTGTTGGAGCGGCCGGCTACCAGCATCTCCAGAACTTCTTTTTCGCGGTCGGTGAAGGTGATTCGTCCGGCGGGGAAGATGCGTCCCGGGGAAGCGCTTACGCGTTCGATGAAGGTTGAGAGGACACGGCGCGGCGCCCATACCGAGCCTTGATGTACTATGCGTAGGGCCTGGATGAACTCGGCGGGTGAGGCAGCCTCGTCCACGTAGCCTTTGGCGCCGGCGGCTATGGCCTTGAGGATGCTTTCTTCGTCCATGCCGGAGCCGGTTACGATGATGCGAAGATCGGGACGGATGGCTTTCATGCTGGCCATGATGTCGTACAAGTTCTGGCCGCCACGGTTGCCCAAGAGCACCAGATCGAGGCCTTGCAACTGGCCCAGGTCGGCGAGGGAGGCGGAGACTAACTCCAAATCAGGTTCGGTATCAAAGAGGGCCCGGAATCCTACAAACCGCAGCGGATCGCTCTCCACTACGGCGACACGGATGAGCGGCTTTTTGGCAACGGCAGCTTTCATTAAGGTTTCCCTGTTAGGATTGCATCCTGTTTAAGCTTGCCTGATCCGGCAGGGAATTGAAACGATTGCCGAGACAGATAAATTACGGGGGTAACTGACAAAAACAGGCACTGGAGGAGGGTTTGCGTGAACCGAGGGAGGATGCAGCGGTATTGTGCGGGGATTGTGGCCGTTGGCATGATGGCGGCAGGGCTGGCGCAGGCGCAACCGTCAGCGGCGCCCTATAAGCCGCAGTTTGCCGGAGATCCGGCCCGGTCGGATTCGGAGGCACAGGCGCTCGGCTACATGCGGGTCGTGCTTCGGGCGGAAAATATATATAAGAAGCGGCATGGTAAGTACGCGGATTCGCTGGAGGAGCTGGCGGGGACTGGATCCTTTACCAAGCGGATGGCACATACTAACGACCGCGGGGACTATATGGCCAGCTTCCGTCCGAAACATGAAGGTCCGAATCATGACGGCTTTGTGCTTACCATGACGCCGAAGCAATTGGACAGCGAACACCGGTCTCTCTACGCTGAGGAGGATGGGGCCATTCACGCCGACGATCAGAAGCCTGCGGACAAAGACTCGCCTAAAGTGCGGTGACAAGGGGTGAGCTGCGCTCGCCTGGACAGCCGGGCGCCGCTGTCCCTACGCCAAGGGCGCTATTCCTCACCATGGTCGCGAGGTTCATCTTGACTCTCAGAACGAGTTGGTTCCTGCTGGACAGTGGGAATCTGATCCGCGATGCGGCGAATCGGCATGGGGCCGGCATCGGCGTGAAGGCGCAATTCCTTGACAATGTCTTCCCGGTCGCATTCGCCGTAATCTTTTTCAAACCGCGTCAGAGCCTCGGTCAAAATGTCGTGATGATGCACGTTCGCCAGTCCCGGCTCCTGGGTGATCTTCAACCATAAACGATGGAGCAAAACGACGTCCTCGTTTTTCATAGTGGGGGTGTGGGGACCGATGCGGAAGGTCTCAACGTTGCCGTTGGGATGAACGATCTGCAGCAGAAACTGCCGTTTAGGTTCCGGTATGGCTTCCCAGGCGCTGCCCAGATTGAAGGCCTGCTCGGCGGGGTTCATTTTGCTGGAGATGCCGGCGACGACGGCCGAGGATTCGAGATTATGCGCGGTCTGGGCGATGGCCGACCAGGGGTCTCGAGCCGGCACCACCAGCAGCGAAATCTTTTTGCCGAAAAGTTCGGCTACGGAGACGGCGCGCGTAAACAGGGTCTGCTCGTAATCGCTGAAGACCTGCTCGGGGGAAAGACCGTAAGCGGCAGTCCCGAACTGGCTGATACGGGCACTCATGACGACTACGTCCTGCTCGCGCGGGTCGGTGCGATCGAGCACCCACCTCAGGTGATTCAGCGTGTTGTAATCGCGGACGGGGACGAGCACGTTACCGGCGCGGATTCCGACCGTCTCACGCTCGACGCTTTCCGCCTGCTGTAACTGGAACTGCTCCTTCATCTGCGCCAGGGAGTGGGCGTGTTTGCGCTGGTTCACTCTTTCGGAAAACGTGAAAATGGCGAAGAAAGTTACCGAGAAAATCAGGCCGCTGACGGTCGCGACCGATTTGGTGAAGAGATTCACGATGGCGGTGGAGAGCAGAACCATCCCGACCGAGGCCAATCCGATTGGGATCTCGACCCCAAACAAGTGCAGATTGGGCGGCACTTTCCAGTTGCGGACTCCCTTGTAGCGGTAGCGCAGCACCAGCATGGAAATGGTCTTGAAGACGAAGCTCCAGACCACGCCGAAGGCGTACGCTTCTCCGAGCGTGTAGATGTTGCCCCAACTGACGATGATGGTGAAGAGCTGTAATCCGACGATCAGGTTGATGATGCGGTAGGTGGTGCCGTAGCGTTTGTGCGGACGGCGGAACCAGTCGGCGAGCACTCCGTCTTCGGAGACGCGATTGAGGACGCCATTCGAACCGACTATGGCTGTATTGACCGCTCCCGAGAGAATCAGGAATCCTACAACCACGACGAACGCACGGAAGGCCAGGCGCAGGACTTCGGGGCCGACCATGTTCATGGCAAGTCCGGCGATCAGGTTGTCGCTGTATACCTTCATGCGGACGTTGTCGGGAATCAGCATGACCGCGAGCAAGGAGACGAGACCGGTGAAGACGAAGCTGTAGACGCCGATGACGATGGCTGTGCGTTTCAGGTTCTTGAGTTTCGGATGGGCGAGTTCGCGATAGACCTGGGCCAGCGATTCCTCGCCGCTCATCGCTAGTACCGAGTGGCCGAAGCCGATGATGAGTCCTAAAATGCCGAACATGTGCGGCAGTTTGCTGTGCTTCCAGAAGCCGAGCGATTCGTCGCTGTAGTGGATGTTGGCCAGGGTCGGGAAAGGCGGCAGGTGGCCGCCGACCTTCAGCAAGGTCAAAAAAGACCAGCCCAGCAGCATCACTACCATCACGGTCGTGATCTGCATGACCCAGAGAGCTTTTTCGCTGGACTCCTCGATGCCTTTGACGTTCTGCCACCAGAAGTACAAAGTGACGGCCACGGCGAAGACGACCGCCGTTCCGTTGACGCCGACCTGCGGCGTGCCGTGGAACATGTGGTGAATAGCGGACGGAACCCAGCCCCGGGCGTCGGCGATGGCGATAGTGTCGTTGATCAGGCCGGCGATGTATTGTCCCGCGGAAACGCCGGAGACTGGCCCCGTCAATATGTAATCGAACATCAGGGCCGAGACGCTGAACTTGGCGAGGGTTCCGCCTAAAGCTTCTTTGACTACGCGATAGACTCCTCCGCGCACGAACATGGAGCAGCTTTCCACGTAGACGGCGCGCACAGCGAAAGCAAACAGCATGACGCCCAGAACGAACCACGGAGCGCTCTTGCCGATAGCCTGTTCGGCGATGCCGCCAGCGTAGAAGGCCGAAGAACCGAGGTCGTTGAGAATGACGGCGGCGGCTCTCCAGTAGGAGATGAAGGTGAGCATGACCGACGTCGCAACTACGATGCGTACGCGGTTGTTGCCGGTGGGTGCGTTGGAGGTGGACGACATGCGCCGGGAGCCTTAGTGGCTGTTTTCGTCCTTCCTGTCCAACAGGGTTCCGACGTCTTCGTAGCCGGTCAGCAGAAGCACAATTGCAGATCCAGCCCAGCCGGCGACAAACATAAATTCCAAAATCTTGATGAATACAACGCTGACACTCATGATCACGATATGTTATCTGATCTGCGCGGAATCCGGCGCTGCATTTATTAGGCTGCGCGCTTCGAGCCGCGAGCAAACCGGAAGACAGGCGGGACGCCCGTCGCTCCACTCCACGACTCTTCGTTTGCTATTCTGATGCGTGCTCAAAATCCACCGTAGCGCTTGGGGACTCGTCCTGCTGTCGGCAGCTCTGCAGATTGCGATCTTTCCATTGCCAGGGCTGTATGGGCTGGCTTGGGTCGCAGTGGCTCCGCTGCTGGTGGCAATTCTGCGGGCACGGGTTCCGGAAACTCTGCATTTGGATGGTCAGGCGCGCTTGCTGCCGGCCACGCCGTGGCAAGGATTCCTGCTGGGCTATGCGTGTGGGATTCTTTGGTTTGCGGGGACATGCTACTGGATTTTCGATACCATGCACCGTTACGGCGGACTGCCGGTTCCCGTCGCTGGGTTGACGCTGATTTTGTTCTGCATGTATGTCGGGCTTTATCACGGGATGTTCGGGCTATTGCTGGCGGTGGTTGCTGGATCTGGTTTGGCAAAATCGAAACTTGTCGGCCGCCAGATCGAGAGCGCGGGATCGGCAACATCGATACGGCGCGCGCTTGGGGCTGCGCCGTTTCTCTGGGTCGCAGTGGAACTTGCTCGGACACGGATCACGGCGTTTCCGTGGGAGCTTCTGGGGTATTCGCAGACGGGGAATTTTGCGCTAACGCGGATTACAACTCTTGTCGGGGTGTACGGGCTATCGTTTGAGATCCTGCTGGTGAACAGCGTGTTTGCAGCTGCGTTTCTGGCCCCCAAGGAGCAGCGAAAGCGGCTGATTGTGGCGGGGTGCGTGGCGGCGGCACTCCTGCAGGCGGGGCAATTACTCGCGCCTGCTCCAGTTCCGACCGATCGCACCGCAGTTCTGGTGCAGCCGAATATTCCGATTCAAGCCGGGGCGATGTGGACCAAAGAATATTTTCAGGACACATTGCGGGATTTGACGGCGGTGAGTTTGCATCCCGCAGGAGCAGCTGATGCAGGGCAGCGCCATAACTTGCACGATCCGTTGCACTATGACTTGATCGTCTGGCCGGAATCGCCTTCCCCGTTTTACACCAACGATCCAATGTTTCGGGAAGCGGTGAGCGCGCTGGCGCGGCAGGGGGGTGCATGGGTGGTGGCAGGGTCGATCGGAATCACGCCGGCCATGCACCATGGTGGTCGAAGTACTGGAGGAGGGAGCTCGCAGATTTTCAACTCCGCTGCGCTTGTCAATCCGCAGGGGGAGTGGGTCGGCCGCTACGACAAAGTGCATCTCGTCCCCTTCGGCGAATATTTACCGTTTCCGCAATTGTTTGCGTTTGCCGGAGGGCTGACCAAAGAAGTGGGAGAGTTTCAGCACGGGGAGTCGCGCACGCCGCTGGATGCCGGAGGGGAGCGGCTGGGAATGTTTATCTGCTATGAATCGATCTTTCCCGATGAAGTGCGGCAAGAACCGCTGCAGGGCGCGCAGGTCTTGCTGAATATCTCGAATGACGGCTGGTACGGCGACAGCGGCGCATGGAAGCAGCACTTGCAGCAGACGCAGATGCGCGCGATCGAAAATGACCGGTGGCTGCTGGCGGCGACGAATACGGGGATGACAGCGTCGATCGATCCGAATGGGCGGATCGTGGCGGCAACTCCACGCAAAGTGCGCACGGCATTGGCGGCGCCTTATGCGCTGAGGTCGGGTACCACGTTTTACACGCGCTATGGAGATTGGTTCGCATATCTGTGTGCGATAATTTCAGTTGGCACGGTGATGGCGCGTTTTGTGTTTCGTGACCGGGGGCGGTGAAAAATCGGTCGTTAGTCTTCGGTCGTTAGTCGTTGGTAAGGCCCTGCGAACGACTAGCAACCAACGACTAGCCGAGTCAGAGAACCTGAGTGATAAGCAATGCTCGATGAACTGGAACAGCAATACACTTCTCTAAAAACCAAGGTTCACGACCTGCGGGAGTATCTTTGACTCCGGCAAGCTGCGCCAGCAGTTTGCGGAAATAGAAAAACAGGCGTCGGATCCTAATCTGTGGTCGAATCCTGAAAAATCTCAGCAGGTTATGCGGGAACGGAAGCGCCTGGAAAGCATGTTGTCGCTGGAAGGCGACCTGGCGCGGCGGACCGAGGACATCGCTACCTATTTCGATCTGGCTGGCGAAGGCGAAAATGTCGCTGCGGACTTACAGCGCGACCTGGATGCTCTGCGCGAACTGGTGGATCGGGTCGAAACCGAGACGCTGCTTTCGGGACCGAACGACGGGCTGAACGCGATCATGACCATTCATCCCGGAGCGGGTGGGACGGAGTCGCAGGACTGGGCGGAGATGCTGCTGCGCATGTATCTGCGCTGGGCGGAACGGCAGGGATTCAAGACGGAGATGTACGACTATCAACCCGGCGAGGAAGCGGGAATCAAGTCGGCTACATTTTCGGTGATTGGCCAATATGCGTTCGGATATCTGAGCAGCGAGATTGGAGTGCACCGCTTGGTGCGTATTTCGCCGTTCGACCAGGCGAAGCGGCGGCATACTTCGTTTGCCAGCGTGTATGTTTCGCCGGAGATCGACGACAGCATCGAGGTCAACATCAAACCGGATGACATTCGGATTGACACTTACCGCTCGAGCGGCAAGGGTGGACAACACGTGAATACGACCGATTCGGCGGTGCGGATCACGCACATCCCGACTGGCCTGGTGGCCAATTGCCAAAATGAGCGCTCGCAGCACAAGAATAAAGAGAAGGCGATGAGCATGCTGCGCTCAAAGCTTTACGAATTCGAGCTGGAGAAAAAGCGGGAGGTCACGAAAAAAATCGAGGACTCGAAGCTGGACATCGATTTCGGTTCGCAGATACGTTCGTATGTGTTGCAACCTTACCGGATGATCAAGGACCATCGAACGAAATTGGAGATCGGCGACGTGGATCGGGTGCTGGATGGCGATCTTCGACCGCTGATGCAGGCTTATCTCAGGATGCGGCGGGGGGAGAAGAAGAGCTAGCTGTCCGTGATCAGCTGTTAGCCATCCGCCATCAGCAAGACCCGCATAGAGATCGCGGGCGAAAGGAATTCATGGATCGAGGTTGGAGTCGTTGACGAGAACAGGCAAACGGAAATCGCTTAAACCTCCGGCGCTCGGAGCCCGCTTGCGGCGCGCCTTTCGGTACGCGGCGGAGAAGCATGCGGGACAGACGCGGAAGCAAACCGCGGTGCCATATCTCTCGCATCTGATGGCGGTTGCGTCGCTGGTGCTGGAAGCGGGCGGTGACGAAGATATGGCGATCGCGGCGCTGCTGCATGATGTGGTCGAAGATTGCGGCGGCATGCCGCGGTTGCGGGAAATCCGCAAGAAGTTTGGTGCCCGAGTGGCGAAGATCGTGGAGGGCTGCACGGATTCATTCGGCGAGCCAAAGCCGGAATGGATCGAACGGAAGAAAGACTATCTGCGAGAAGTGAAGCGCGCCGACCGCGAGACGCGGCTGGTTTCGGCGTCCGACAAACTGCACAACGTGCGCACGATTCTGGCGGATTACCGGGCGGATGGGGAAGCGATCTGGACGCGATTCAATGGGAAAAAGGAAGGCACGCTCTGGTACTATCGCGCCTTGAGCGACGAATATCAGCGAAGGGGTCAGAACCGCATTACGCGCGAACTCGAAATTGCGGTGACCGAGTTGGAGTCGGTGACGGGCTGGAAACGCGCGTCCGCGAAGAAAAAAGCCGCAGTGAATTCCGGGAGATGATCATCGATGCCCCGAGTGCTTGATTTGATCCGCAATTCGGAGGTTCCGTTCAATCTGATGCATGCGGCGGCGCGCGGCTCTCTGGCCGTGCCTCCAGAGGAGACGATCGAGATTCTGGTATACCTCGCTGTCAATCATAAGTTGTTTGGCGAGACGGCGCGTATGACCCTGGCCAGTTGGGACGAAAAGGCAAGCCTGACGGCGGCGGCCGATCCCCATACCAGCGCCGAGGTGCTGTCGTATTTCATAGCTCGGGAGAATCTGCGGCCGGTGCTTTTGCCGGCGTTGGCCGAAAACCCGTCGGTAAGTGAAGGGGCGCTCGACGAGTTGGCGGTCGGGGGATCGCGGTCGGTGATTGAGACGTTGATGACGAGCGCGCGGGTGATGAACTCTCGGCAGCTTTTGCAGGCGCTGCAGTCGAATGAGAAACTGCGTCCAAAAGAATTCGCCGAAATTGGCAATAAGCTGGCCGCGTTGGGAGTGATTTCTGGCGCACCGGCGCATGCGTCTGAAGTGGACGAAGTGGACGAGGCGGAAGAGGATGTTCCCGAAGTGGAGGCCTCTGAGGAAGTTCTCGAGGGCACGGTCGTGCGGTACCTTCAGGAGAATGCGGCGGAACTGGAAGCCGAAAAGGAAAAACCGTTCAGTCCGATTGAAATGGAGCATGAAAATGCTGGCGGCGGCGAGGCACCGGGTGCAACGGGCCCGCAGGCCGACGCTGCCACGGACAGTGCGGGTACTGGTGCGACAGCGAAGCCGGCGACGATCGCAACGGCGAAGCCCGCGTCGGCGTTGTCCGCCCATGCGCGGAAACAAACATCACTCGGCCACGAGGAAAGACGTGACAGCGCGCTGCAGAGAATCTCCAAGCTCGACATCAAGAGCCGGATCGCGCTGGCGATGCGGGGAAGCAAGGAGGACCGGTCGATCCTGATCCGCGATTCCACGAAGTTGGTGGCAGTGGCGGTGCTGGATTCGCCCAAAGTTTCGGAGAGCGAGGTCGAGAGTTTTGCGTTGCAGAAGAATGTGCTGGATTCGGTGCTGCGCGCGATTCCGCTCAAACGCAAGTTTGCCAAGAGTTACACCATCATGCGGAACCTGGTCTACAACCCACGCACGCCGATCGATGCCTCGCTGCCATTGGTGAAGGGTCTCCTCGCTCATGACCTGAAGAATCTGGCAGACAACAAGGAGGTTTCGGACACGATTCGGAAAGTGGCGTTGCGCTTGTATCGGCAGAGGTTGGAAAAGAGAAGCTGACGGAAAGACGCGATTGAAGCAATCCGATCCTATTTATGCCCTGTTGTCGCGGGTAAAGACGATTGCCGTGGTGGGATTGTCTGAGAGTCCGCTGCGGCCGAGTCATGGCGTTTCCGCGTATATGCAGGCTGCCGGATACAAGATTATTCCGGTGAATCCGCACATTGTGGAGGCGTTGGGGGAGAAGTCGTATCCGTCGTTGCTGGATGTGCCATCCGAAGTGACGGAAAAGATCGATCTGGTCGATGTGTTCCGCCGTCCCGAGTACGTGGATGAGATCGTGGAGCAAGCGATCCAGTTGAAGATTCCGGCGATCTGGCTGCAGGAAGGCGTAATCAACGAACGCGCGGCGGAGAAGGCTCGAAAGGCGGGAATGTTTGTGGTGATGGATCGCTGTGTTTTGAAAGAGCACCGGGCGCGATTCGGATAGCGACAGCCGAATTGCATTACGCGCTGGCGCGCGATCCTGAGTTGATTGACACTGACTCGCGCGCCGTCACCAGGATCATGGTGGCATCGTCGCGCAGCCCAGTTCCATTCGTGAATTTTCTGACATCCGCGAGCAGACTATCCGGCGTAACATCGGGCGACTGCATCTGCGCGAGAAGGCGCTCTGCGCCGTATTCCTCTCCGGGCTTAATTTCAGCTTCGGTGATTCCGTCGGAATAAAAGGCGATGCGTGAATGCTCGCCTAGGGTCACTGCCGTCTCCGAAAACTTGCTCGCTGAAATTCCCAGGGGCAAGCCGTGCTCGTGATCGATCCAGCGATTACCGGAAGGTTCGACTAGAAGCGGTGCCAGATGACCGGCGTTCGCGATCCGCAGAACGCGGCTGGCCGGATCGAGTTCGGCATAGACCATGGTTACGAAGCGGCCGCTGGGAAAATCCTCGATCATCATGTTGTTGAGGCGCGTCAGGACCTCCCCGGGGCCGGAGCCGGTCTGCGCGAGCGAGCGCAACATGCCGCGGGTTGCCGACATGAGCAACGCCGCGGCGGTGCCCTTGCCGGAGACATCGGCTAGAACCAGGCCCCATCGCCCGTTGTCGAGCGGAATGAAGTCATACCAGTCGCCGCCGACCGAGCCTGCTGGAATCGAAAGTCCGGACACCGAGAATCCTGGGATCAGCGGTGAGCTTCGCGGCAACAGAGCCTGCTGAATCGAGCGCGCCTCTTCGGCTTCGCGGCTCATGCGCTCTCGTCGTTCGCGCTCGTCACCAAAGCGCCGCGCGTTGTGCACGGCGACGGCGACGTGATCGCACAATCCCTGCAACAGACTTAGTTGATCGGAACAGAAAGCATTTAGCTCGCAATGGGAAGCGGTGAAAACTCCGACCAGTTCGCCCTCGCGTTGCAGCGGAATGGCGACTTCGGAGCGCGTATCGGGCTCGCAGGCCATGTAGTAGGGGTCACGCGTGACGTCGGGAGCGTAGTGCATCTTGCCGGTGGCCGCGACGTGTCCGACCATTCCGTCGCCGATCTTGAGGTGATGGCCCTTGCCGTGAACGCTGCAGCCGCGAACGCCGGCCAGTATGAATTCAGATTGCTCGGGATCGCGCAAATAGAGGTTGATTTCGACGCAACCGAGCGACGTGGCAACTTCGTCAACGATTCGCGGAACAAGGTCTTCGATGTCGAGAGTGGAGGTGATGCGTTGCGCGAACTTTTGCAGGCGCACCAGTTCGGCGATCCTGAGTGCGGACGGTTCGGGCAAAGACTGAGCGGAGAAGCCGAAATCCATGAGCGGGGTGGTGGCCACGACGAAACCCTCCTGCCGGTCGTCTACATTGCAATACTGCAACTGTTCATAAGATTGCGGGAATCAGCGTTCAGATTCTCTTTTTGTTCGGCTTTTTGCCGGGCTTGACGTGCGGTTGGAGGTCGGCTGCTTGAGCCGTTTGATTTCTTCAAGACGTTCGCGAATCCGCTTTTCTACGCCTTCACTGGTTGGACGATAGTAGACACGATCACGCAGGCTGTCAGGAAGGCATTGCATGTCGGCGACTTTGTTTTCGGTGTCGTGGGCGTACTGATAATCCTTGCCGTAGCCCAGGCCTTTCATCAGTCCGGTAGGGGCGTTGCGCAGGTGCAGCGGGACAGGTTCGGCGGCGGTTTGCTCGACGTCCTGCAGAACGGCGCTGTAGGCGGTGTAGAGCGCATTCGATTTCGGTGCGATGGAAAGATAGACCACCGCTTGTGCGAGCGCGAGGTTGCCTTCGGGCATGCCGAGGAAATCGACGGCATCGCGGGCGGCCATGCACAGTGCGAGCGCGTTGGGCTCGGCGAGTCCGATGTCTTCGACGGCCATGCGAACCACGCGGCGGGCGATGTAGAGCGGATCTTCTCCCGCTTCGAGCATGCGGGCCAGCCAGTAGAGGGCGGCGTCGGGATCGCTATTGCGAACCGATTTGTGGAGCGCGGAAATGATGTTGTAGTGTTCCTCGCCGCTTTTGTCGTAGAGCAAAACCCGCTTCTGGAGGGCTTCGTGGACTGTGGCTTCCGTGATTGCGGTGGTCGCGGCGGGGGACGCGGCTGGCCGCGTCTCTACAGATAGAGCGGCGGCTACTTCCAGGACGTTGTAGGCGTTGCGGGCGTCGCCGCTCGAGTACGACGCAATTTTACGAAGACTTTCTTCCGACGCTTCGAGATGCATCTGGCCGAGACCGCGCGCGGTATCGCAGAGAGCGCGTCGGAGAAGCCGGACAATTTCATCTTCGGTCAGCGGCTTCAAAACATACACGCGACAGCGGGAGAGCAAGGCGGAGTTGATTTCGAACGACGGGTTCTCGGTAGTGGCACCGATCAGGCGAATGCTGCCTTTCTCGACGTGCGGCAGGAAGGCATCCTGCTGCGCTTTGTTGAAGCGATGAATTTCGTCGACAAAAACGATGGTGCGCGTGCCGTATTGGCGGGCGCGGTCGGCATCGCTCATGACCTGCTTGATTTCCTTGATGCCGGCGAGCACGGCGGAAAACTCGATGAAGTCAGCCTTGGTGATACGGGCGATGATCTTGGCAAGGGTAGTCTTACCGGTGCCAGGAGGGCCCCAGAAGATCATCGAGGTGGGATCGTCCCGCTCGATCTGTACGCGCAGCGGCTTGCCGGGTCCGACCAGATGCTCCTGCCCGACGAATTCATCGAGCGTTCGTGGGCGCATGCGGTCGGCGAGCGGGCGCGCGCCAGCAGCGGCGGGATCGTCATTCGGGATGGGCGCGAACAAGTTCATAAGAGTTTAGAGGTCATAGGTCAGATTGCAGAGGTGAAGACTCCAGGGTGCATACAAACGATTTCCAGATCACGGTTTTGATCTCTGCGATCTGACCTCTGACCTTTGACCTGCCCGCGCCGCTTCGTACAGCACGATGCTGGCGGCGACTCCGGCATTGAGCGATTCGACTTGCCTGGCCTGCGGGATCGCCACGGTCTCGTCCATCTCGCGCATCAGTTCCCGAGGCAGTCCGGCGCCTTCGTTGCCGATGAAGATTGCGAGCGGCAGGGTCCACGAGATCTGGGGCAGGGGAGTGCCCTGGTGCGAGGACGTTGCGAGCAGGCGAACACCATGCGTGCGCAGAAGCGGAATTAGTTCCGCGGAAGAGAGCCGAACGAAAGGCAGGCGGAAGATTGAACCCGCTGAGCCGCGCAGAACCTTCCAATTGTACGGACTGACAGTTCCTTCGGTAAGAAAAATTCCGGCGGCGCCAAAGGCCTCGGCGGAGCGCAGAATCGTGCCGAGGTTGCCGGGGTCCTGCAGGCTAGCGGCCACAACGAAAGGGCCGTCGGCGGCGTGATCGAGCAACTGGCTGGAAGAGAAAGCGCGCAGCTTGAGCAGGGCCGCTACTCCCTGAGGCGCGTCACTTGGGACGATCGAGTTGAAAAGCGCATTTGGCAGGACAAGCGTTTCGGTGCGGGCATTGATCCGCGGCAGGAGCTTTTCGGCGAGCGGGCGCCCCGATTCGCTGAAAAAGACGCTGTCGAGGTGCTGGCCGCTGCGCAGCGCTTCTTCCAGCAACTTGACGCCTTCGATGGCACACTCGCCTTGCGCTGTCAGTTCGGCGCGGCGAAAGGCTAGCCGCAGCTCCTTCAGCCGGTGATTGTGGCGGCTGGCCACGGGACGCAAACGGTCCGGCAGACGGTCCAATCGACTGCGGGTTGGCGTGATCTTCGCGTCCGGCTTCATGGGTTGGTTCCGAGGACAGGATGTATGGTACATTTCATTGCTTACCCGGACAACGTTTAGGCGGACAAGGTTTGGGCCTGCAATTGGTAGGCCAGCCATCGGGAAGGAACCAGAGTGCGCGCGGAAATCCTGAAGATTCAATCGGTAACACCCGAAGCTTCGCTCATCAAGTACGCCGCCGAGCAGATTCAGGCAGGGCAGGTGCTGGGCATGCCGACCGACACTTTTTATGGGCTGGCGGCCGATCCGTTCAACCTGCGCGCGGTGGAGCGAGTTTACGAGATCAAATCGCGCTTACGGCATAAGCCACTCTCGCTGCTGATCGAGAACGTGGACCAGGCGGAAGAATTTGCGCGTCCGTTGCCAGACGATTTTCACCTGCTGGCGCGGCGATTCTGGCCGGGGCCGCTCACCATGATTGTGCCGGCGGCGTCGCATCTGCCGCTGAAAGTGACTGCGAACACGGGGAACGTCGCATTGCGCGTGCCGGCGGCCGAAATCCCGCTGGCGGTTGTGCGGGCGGCGAAGATTCCGATCACGGCGACCTCCGCCAACCTGAGCGGCGCGAATGAATGCACGACCGCGGAGGAAGTTCGGGAGCAATTACGGGATAGCATCTCGCTGATCGTGGATGGCGGGCCGTCTCCGCGCACGATGTCATCGACGATTGTGCACTTCCGGGAAGACGGTACCTGGCAGATACTGCGTGATGGCGCGATTCCCGCTAAGGATATTGTTGAAGCGCTGTCGTAAGGCGGGGTTCAAGCCTTGAAACCTGGCGCCTCCTTGAAACCTGGTTCCATGTTGATGCGCCCATGGCTGCTGTTGCTGATAGCGGCAGTTGGGGCGTTGTCGTTATTCTTTGCGATTATCGGGACTCGCATCGTGCGTGCTGCCGCCGAGGCGCCTGCGAAAAAAGCGGATGTGATCGTTATTTTCGGGGCTGCCGAATATGCGGGACATCCTTCGCCTGTATACAAGGCTCGCCTCGACCACGGCTACACACTGTTTCAGCAGGGCATGGCGCCGGTGGTGATCACGACTGGCGGGGCGGCTCAGGATCCGGAATTCAGCGAGGGAGGCGTGGGCCGGGATTATCTTCTCCGGCGCGGTGTTCCGGAGCAGGCTCTGATCGCGGAGACGCAAGGTTCCGATACGGCGCGGTCGGCGGCACGTGTGGCCAACATCATGCGCGCGAATGGCATGCGCAGCTCCATTGCGGTCAGCGATGCCTATCACGTGTTCCGCATACGCGCTTTACTGGAGCACGAAGGCGTGGAAGTGGAGGTGGCGCCCCGACCGGAGTCACGTCCACGTCACTTGTGGGATCGGTTTGGGGCGGTCATGCGCGAGGCTGCGAGTTACCTGGTGTGGAAGGCGGGGATGACTTAGAAGGAGCTACGAGCCGCGAGCTGCGAGCAATCCGCTTTATTCCGTAGAGACGAGGCTTGCCTCGTTTCTGAGTGTTGCCGTCTATTTGCCGCTGCCTAGACGCGGCAAGCCACGTCTCTACGGACGGGCCTGCTCGTAGCTCGTAGCTCGGGGCTCGTAGCTGCGTCACCACCCCATCTTCTCCCGCAAACTTGTGACATGCGCCACGTGATGGCGTCCGTGCCAGGAGTAGAGCGCCAGATTCTTTTCGAGCGACATCGGGCCCAGCTCAGGATGGCGGAAAGTTCGCGTCCAATCCGCATCGGTGAGCTCGCGGAGCATCAGCATCCAGCGGTGGTGCAGGGAATCGAGCAAGGCTAGCGACACTTCGACGGAGGCATGCTTGGCTTCGGGCAACTCGGCCCAGAGGTTTTCCATGTAAGGCTTAATAGTGGGTTCGTCTTCGGTGAGTGCCAGCTTGCAACGAATGTAACTGTTCATATGGCTGTCGGGGACGTGATGGGCGAGCTGGCGCAGAGTCCAGCCACCATCGCGGTACGGAGTATTCAGTTGTTGATCGGAGAGTCCGTGGAGGGCGTGGCGCAATCGCGCGGGAGTTTGCTCGATGTCGGCGAGACATTGCTGCTTCTGTTCCGCTGTGAGTGGTCCGGTGTAGGAAAACTTTCCGATCGGATAGCGCGGGTCAGGCATGAGATTTTCCTCTTGCAGCTAGATGATTTTGGAGTGTAACTCGGCGCAGAAAAATAATGAGCCGCGAACGACTAGCGACTAATAACGACTAGTGACTAATCAAGGATCGTTTGGCGACTACCGCACCATGGCCAGAACGCGGACACTTGCTTCGCCCGATTTTTTATTCATGGCCGGAGCGACGATGACAAGGGAGCCTGTGGCGGGTACTGAGGTGAATCGCGCCGCTCGTTCCACAACGTAGTTTCCGTGGAGCGCGAGCTGCCGGGCCAGCGTGCGGTCAGAACTCAAATTTACGGGCGTCTCGACGGCGAATCCTATGGCATAGCGGGCTTCGATGAGGAACATCGCGGCGTCACGGGTGACGGGAAGGGATGTGATTGACACATCAGTGCCGGACAGATTGTTAGACTTCGCGTCGTCAGCTCGGCGGATGGCGATAACAGCCCCTTGGGGAATCATCCCATGTCGCGATTCCCAAGCGGCGATATCGTCGAGTGAAATCCACGAGTTCTTCGTCGCGGGATTCAGATCCATCATGACCAGCGGAGCCACCAGACGCTCCGGCGGAATCTGCCCGGCAGACCACGTCCCAGGAATCAGCGCACCGGGGGCAATAATATGCGTTCTCGATTCGGTCCTCGTTCCGGTAGTGGCGTGCGGCGCTGTCGCGCCTTGCCCATCGGTCAGGTCAACCACGTGGGAGTAGCGATCCTGCTGCGTGGAAGTCGGACGACGGTCGGCGAACAGCAGAATGGCGAGCACGAGGGCGTAAGCGATGATGAAACTGCGAATTCGCATGCAATTCCTTGGCTGGAATTAGGTAAGACGTTGAATCCCGTCTGTATTGTTGCCCCAGGGGGTGGCAAGTTCAATTCCCGGTTGGACATGACCCGCCGATTGGATTCAACAGGCCGCCATCAGTGGTAGACGGGCGGGAACGCCCGTCTCTCCATTAACAGGATTCGAGATTGAAACTTTCGTTTTCCAGTATATTTTGGCGGGGCGAGGCGCAGCGTAGAATATGGGTTAACTTTTCCACTAGCTTACAAGGACCATCGCTAGCGCCGATCCTGGCTGGGGCGACCTGCGGCTGGCAGGAACTGAGGATTGCAGGAACTGAACACCGATGTTTGGCCGCGAAGAAAAAGTTTCCGCGTTCCGCCTCACCGCCGTCCAGTATGTGGTGCTGTTGATTTTTCTGCTTCTGGCATATGGGTTGTGGCGGCTGCAGGTGATGCATAGCGATGAGTACGCTTTGCTGGCGGAGAAGAACCGTGTTCGCAATGTGCCGATTCTCGCTCCGCGGGGCAAAATTCTGGATCGCGAAGGACGCATCATTGTCGATAACTATCCTTCGTTTTCCGCGCTCCTGCTGCGCGATTCTTCGCGCGATCTGAACGCGGACGCAGACACCATCGCCAAGGGCCTGCACTTGAACCCTGAGGAAGTGCGGCAGCGCATACGACATTTCTCTTCGATGCCGCAGTACCAACCGATTTTCCTAAAAGAAGACATCACGCCCGACGAACTGGCGTTCATCGAGGCGCACAAGAACGAGCTCCCCGAGCTTGAGACCATCATGGCGCACCGGCGGCTGTATCCGCGCAATGGTTTTATGGCGCACCTCATCGGCTACGTCGGCGAGGTGACGGAAGACATGCTCAACCAGCCGCAGTTTGAACTTTATTCTCCCGGTGACGTGGTGGGTGTGAGCGGAGTTGAGAAGCAATACAACAACATCCTGATGGGCAAGAACGGATCCCGGCGCGCGCTGGTGAATAGCCACGGGCGCGAAGTGGGCCGGCTGGACGAAACGCCGGCGGAGCCCGGCAAACAGCTCAAGCTGACGGTCGATCTCGATCTTCAGATTGCGGCCGAGCAGGCGCTCGACGGAAGGAACGGCGCGGTGGTGGCGATGAATCCGCGCACCGGAGAAATTCTGGCAATGGTCAGCCGGCCGACCTTCGATCCCAATGATTTTGCGGTGAAGATTTCCAAAGATGAGTGGACGAAGCTGGTAACCGACGAGAACCATCCGCTGCTGAACAAGGCGATTCAGGCGCAGTTGGCGCCGGGGTCTGTGTTCAAGATCATCATGGCGACAGCCGGATTGCAGGAAGGCGTTGCCCAGACCTTGCATGTGAATTGCGCGGGCGGCGCGAGTTTCTACGGGCGCTATTTCAAGTGCTGGGTGGTGGCGGAGCATCGCGTTCACGGTGCGGTCGACATCAGCAAAGCGATCTATCAGTCCTGCGACGTCTTCTTTTACACACTGGCCGAGAAGCTGGGGATTGAGCGCATTGCCAAATACGCCACCGCATTTGGGCTGGGGCAGAAGACTGGCATTGACTTGCCGCAGGAGGTCACCGGCGTGATGCCTTCGGAAGAATGGAAGATCCGCAACTTCAAGCAGAAATGGTATGCGGGCGAGACCATTTCCGTGGGCATTGGCCAGGGTGCGGTGGCGACCACTCCGATCCAATTGGCGCGTGCATTGGGCGCGATTGCCAGCGGGGGATTGCTGCGGCGTCCGCACGTCATCAATCCTACGGACTTGCCAGCGAATGTCGTTCCCGCGGCGAGCACGCCGGATGAAGTGCGGGTGCCGATTGATCCGCAGAACTGGGAAATAATCACCGATGCCATGTCGAACGTGGTCGCGCCGATTGGAACGGCGCCCAGCGCGCACCTGCAAGGCATTGATCTTGCGGGCAAAACGGGCAGCGCGCAGACCATCAGCAACGCTTTAAAGGCGAAGCTGGGCGCGGGCGGGAAAAAATTCAAGGACAATGGCTGGTTTGTGGGCGTGGAGCCGAGAAGGAATCCGGAGATTGTTGTCTGTACATTGCTTGAGGAAGGCGAGCACGGATATCTCGCCGCGCGGACCGCGGCGCAAGTGATCAAAGCTTTTGTTGAAAAGCAGCGCCGGCAGCCCACCAAGGTAGCCGGATCGGGCAACGGCAAAGTCGAGATCGGAGCGGTGTGGACCGAATCCGGCGGCGCGGAGGAGAACAGCGCCGGCAAGAGCGAAAGCCATTTGCGGGCGGGGCGGTTTCTGATCGACGTGGGGCGAAAGAGAGCGCCGCTGGCGATGGCTGCGCCGGGCATGCAGTAATCGGAATCCACCACAATTGCGTTTGAAAAAAGCTTCTTGAGGTAAAGTGTCGCTGGTTTCTTGCCTCTCCATCGGGCGGCGGGCGAAGACGCCCGCCGGACAGCCGCCGAGGACGGCGGCGCTACGATTGAGAATCGTGAATCCGGAGAGCTAACAGATCAGAGAGTTGCTGGTGATACCTTAATCTGAAAAATGAGGGCTGCTGCTCATCAAGCACTGGACGCTGCGACCACGCGCGGTGTGACTTATGCCGACGCGCGGGTGGCGGCGATCCGCAATCGGTCGCTGTCCACTAAAAACGGACGCGTTGGTCATGCCTCGGAGTCCGAGTCGCTCGGCATTGGAATACGCGTGATCGCCCATGGCGCGTGGGGATTTGCCGCGTCCGCGGATTTGAGCCGGGTTGCGGTAGAAAGTACGGCCGCGCGTGCAGTCGAGATTGCGAAAGCCTCGGCCCGGGTGAAGCGCGAAGATGTTCGGCTGGCTCCCGAACCTGCGGCCATGGCGGAGTGGACCACGCCTCACAAAATCGATCCCTTCACAACTTCGGTGGAGCAGAATCTCGATCTGTTGCTGAAGGTTGACGGCGAGATGCGCGCCGTCTCGGGCGTCACGCTTGCGGAAACCGGCATGAATTTTCAGCGCGAGGAGTCGTGGTTTCTTTCTTCCGAGGGCGCGGACATTCATCAGACAAAATATTCGACCGGCGCAGGCTATACGGCGTTTGCGTTTGCCGGTTCGGAGATTCAGAAGCGGTCGTATCCGAACTCATTCGGCGGGCAATGGCAGAACCGTGGCTATGAGCTGATCGAAGAAATGAAACTGCTGGAGAATGCCCGGCGAGTTGCGGAAGAAGCTGTTGCGCTGCATTCTGCCGAGCAATGCCCGGAAGGGACGCGCACAATAATTCTGGATGGATCGCAGTTAGGATTGCAGATTCACGAATCGATCGGGCATCCGATTGAACTGGATCGGGTGCTCGGTATGGAAGCAAATTTCGCAGGCACATCGTTTCTTACACTAGAAAAGCTTGGGAATCTGCGCTATGGCAGCGAGTTGGTCAACGTTGTGGCTGACGCTCGGCAAGAACACGGACCGGGCCTGGGAACTTTTGCCTATGACGACGAAGGTGTGGCGGCGCAATCGACACCGATCATCACGAATGGACGCTTTACCGGATACCTGAGTTCACGCGAAACCGCCCACACCATCGGCGCTGCGCGATCCGGAGGAACGTTGCGCGCCGAGTGTTGGAACCGCCTGCCCATGATTCGCATGACCAACGTCAGCATTCTGCCCGGAGAGAAGCCGATGAGTCTGGAACAACTCATTGCCGCGACCGACGATGGCATCTACATGGAAACCAACAAGTCCTGGTCGATTGACGACAAGCGCTACAACTTTCAGTTTGGATGCGAGATCGGTTGGGAGATCAAGCGCGGCAAGCGGGTGCGGATGCTGAAGAATCCTTCGTATTCGGGGATCACGACGGAGTTTTGGAATTCCATGGACGCGATCTGCTCGCGCGACGAGTGGGCGATATGGGGGACTCCGAACTGCGGAAAGGGACAGCCGCAGCAGGTCGTGGGCACGGGACATGGGGCGAGCCCGGCGCGGTTCCGGAATATTCGCGTTGGCTCGGCGTATTCGTAGGGATGGGGTTTGCCGCGTCTCTACGGGAAATTCGGAATGCTCACTCAGGAACAAGCTGCCGACATCTTCGATCGCATTCGCCGCTTGTCGTCCGCTGACGAGGTTGAAGCGATTTTCAATGGCTCGCGCTTCGCCCTGACCCGGTTCGCCAACAACACTATTCATCAGAATGTAGAGGAAGAGAACTCAATCGTTTCCATACGCACGAATTTTGGCGGCAGGACAGCACGCGCCACCGCCAATCAGTTTGACGAAGAGAGTTTGCGGCGGGCTGTTGCGGCGTCGGAGAATCTTGCTAAAGTGCAGGCTCCCGATCCGGGTTTACTTTCGATGCCTACGTCCGAGGAAGCAAAGGCCGCGGGCGAGGGCGCCCGCGCCACACGTTTTTTTGACGAGACTGCAGCGATCACTCCTGCCGATCGCGCTGAGGTGGTTGGACGCATCGTGTCCATCGCCGGCAAACACAGGCTGACTACGGCGGGCATCTATTCGAACTCCGAATCGCGGGAAGGAATTTTAAACTCGCGTGGCCTTGCGAAATGGCATCGGCAGACGCTGGCGGAGGTTTCTATCACCATGCTGGCTGGTGATTCCTCCGGCTGGCAGAAATTAAATTCGCCGGACGTGCGTAACCTCGATCCTTTGCGACTGGCGGAGACGGCGGCGCAAAAGGCGGTCGAGTCGGCCCACCCGCGGGAGCTTGCGCCCGGGAAGTACACAGTCATTCTCGAACCGGCCGCCGCGCTTGACATTGTTGGTTTCATGTTCTGGGACTACAGCGGCGTGGCGATTCTCGACCAACGCTCGTTCTTGAACGACCGGATCGGCACCCAGTTGTTTGGCGAAAACATCAACATCTGCGATGATGCCGGGCATCCGCTGCAGGCGGGTTCGCCCTTTGATGGCGAGGGCATGTATCGCCAGCGCGTGCCCTTGGTCGAGAATGGTGTGGTGAAACAAGTTGTGTACGCGCGCGCCACGGTGCAGAAAATGAGGAGTTCGGAGTATGCCGGGAAGGTAGGCCCCATCGCACCCACCGGGCACGGATTTCCGCTGCCGAACGAGATGGGAGAAATGCCGATGAACATTGTTTTCAGTGCGTCCCAAAATCCACAAAGCGTCGAGCAGATGATTAGGTCGACCGATCGAGGCATACTGGTTACGCGCCTGTGGTACATCCGTGAAGTCGATCCTTACGAGAAGACTGTGACCGGGATGACCCGCGACGGGACGTTCCTGGTGGAAAACGGCAAAGTGCAATGCGGAATTCGTAATTTCCGCTTTAATGAAAGCCTGATCTCGATGCTATCGAATGTGGAGGCAATGAGTGTTCCGGTGCGATCGTGCGGAGAGGAATCGTTCGATATGGTGGTGCCGGCGATGAAGGTGCGGGAGTTTAATTTTACGGAAGCGACGAAGTTCTGAGTGGCCGGGGACAGCATTTAGCACTTGGCGATTCGCATTAGCCTTTGCGGTCAACGTTAATTTTTCGTAGCAGAGAACTGAGCATCTTTCGGATATGTGAAAGCTCTTCGGCGATTCTCGAATAATCGGATTCGGCAAGGTAGCGCAAGTCTTTGGCGAGCAGCAATTCGTAATCCAGTTCGCTTGCCGAAGCCAGCCGCGATCTGAAGAAAACGGAAACTCTTTATTTCCTGTCTTTCCACAGCCCTCGGCAATATTCGCGCCAACGGAAACCGAGCATCTCCGAATCTGACTCGTGAGGCCGCAGAGTTCTTCCCGGGGAGATTTCAAGGTTGCGTCATAAATCGCCAATGTAAGTCGGTGAGATCGTTCCTACACATGCAAGTCACGAAAATCCTTCATGGGCACCTCCAGAGTCCGCCGGGGTTGGCTAATTGCTAAATGCTAAGTGCCAACTGCCGTGCTTGCCCTGATGGCGGACACAGCATCTTTGATACGCCCCTAAGTCCCTGTACCACTGGCACTTCGCCACCCTTGTTCCATGACTTACGTAACTTTGCATTGCTGATGCTGGGATGTAATCTGGCCCTGAAATGTGCACATTGCGGTTCGCACTTGTGCACGGCACGAACCGGAAGGAAGGTCTTCGCAAACGTGTCTGAAGCCGCCAAAGGAACTGTCGCAGATCTCAGCAAGAACCGAATAAATTATACGGACGTGCAAGGCGCGCCGCGCTTTCCCATCAAACTGCCGGTGGCACTAAAGTCGACGTCGGCAGTCGATCAGCCTGGAGTCACGGGCCAGGCAATTGGGGGAAAGACGATCGAGACCGAGAACATTTCCGCCAACGGCGTTCTGTTCCGGATGGATGCCGACGTGCCTGTCGGTTCGGCGGTGGATTTTACGCTCTCTCTTCCCGCGGATGTGGTGGGCGCAGAATCCGATGTACAAGTGGACTGCCGCGGACGAGTGGTACGCAGTTTTGAAGATGGCGGACGGCGTGGCGTCGGTGTGGTCATCGACGAGTACCGTTTTGAGCGTAAGTAGCGGGTCGTAGACGTGGACTGCCGCGCCGGTATTGCGCGACAGGTAAGTGCACGAAAAGAGGACGGATGGGTAGTTCGTCGGTCAGTAATCCGATCAGCATTCCGGTTGGCGCTCCGGTCGGTGTCGAGCCAGGGGAAGGCTTTCAGCCTGAGGATGGCAAAGGCACGATCCGTGTGATTGTGGCCGATACCCAGGCCATCTTCCGCGCCGGGCTGCGCAAGATATTTGCGCTTGAGGACGACATTCGGGTGGTTGGACAGGCCGAGAACTTGGAACAAACCATCGCGGCGATTCAGAAATTTTCCGGCGATATTCTCATCTTCGAGGCGGCTCTGGCGCCAAGTCCCGGGGATGCCATTGCCGATCTACTTCGGCAAAATGCGAGCTGCCGCTTGGTCGTAGTGCTGCGGGAACTCGACCAGGAGGTCACGCTCGACCTGTTCCGGCGCGGCGCGCACAGCATTGTTTCGCGCGAGATTGAGCCAGAAATGCTGGTCGAATGCCTGCGCAAAATCGCCCAGGGGGAACTCTGGCTGGAAAACCGCGCGATTGCATGGGTGCTGCAGGCCTATCGCACGCAGGGATTGCGTCCGGCGGGGTCGCGCCCCAAAGTTTCGCTCACGCCCAAAGAAGCGCTCATCGTTTCCTGCGTTACTCAGGGAATGAAGAACAAAGAAATTGCCCTGCGGGTTGGCACCACCGAGCAAGTGGTTAAGAATTATCTTCGCAAAGTTTATGACAAGCTCGGAGTAGCCGACCGTCTGGAACTCGCGCTGTATTGCCTGAATCACCGCGTCGTCGAGAGCGCGGGTCAGGCCCAGTCGGTTCAATCGGCGCAACCTAACGCCGTCCAATCACCGTCCGCTCAGCCGACAAACGGCCATGCGTCAGCACAGGAAACGTCGAGCAGGGCTGCCGCGGCTTCGGGTTCCCGCTCCTGATCCTTCTCTTCTAGTACAATTCTCTGTTCAGTTGCCAGTGCCCAGTTGCCAGTTTCCAGTGTTCATTTGGAATTCCTGAGTTTTTTCACTGAGAATCGGGAACTGAGAACTAATTCCATCGGCAATTTCTCCGTCCTAGAAAGAGAGAGGTACCCTATGAAAGGCGACGCAAAAGTCATTGCCATTTTGAACGAGGTCCTGAAGGCCGAGCTTACCGCCATCAACCAGTATTTTTTGCATGCCGAAATGTGCGAGAACTGGGGCTATCAACGGATGGCCAAGCAGATCCGCAAGGAATCGATCGAGGAAATGCAGCACGCCGAAATTCTGATGGAGCGCATTCTCTACCTCGATGGCGCTCCCAACATGACCGACTATTTCAAGATTAATATCGGGCAAACGGTGAAAACGCAACTGGAGAACGATCTGCAGCTCGAATACACGGCGGTGAAGCGTCTCAACGATGGCATCAAAGCCAGTGTGGCCGTGGGCGACAACGGTTCGCGCGAGCTGTTGGAGAAGATCCTGCTCGATGAAGAACATCACATTGACTGGCTGGAAGGGCAACTGCACGCGATCAAGGAAATGACCTACGAAAATTACCTCGCCCAGCAGTTGCACAAAGCCGAAGAGAGCTAACAAAGAATTTGAGCCAAGAATAAGGGTTGGTGCTTTCAGCGCGCCCTGGAGCCGAACGTCCGCGTTGCAGGGTTCTGCGGTTCTCGGCCAGGCCGCGCACTGTTAGAATCAATACGCGCATAGCGCCGGAGAGATGGCCGAGTGGCTGAAGGCGCACGCTTGGAAAGCGTGTTTACTCGAAAGGGTAACGTGGGTTCGAATCCCACTCTCTCCGCCAGATTTTCAACAACTTACAAGCGATGAAACCCCGCTGAAACCCTCTCACTGTTTTGTGAGGGCGAGGTGGACCACTTTCGAGTGAGCCTCCGCCATCTCATCCGTCACCACATCCCCATAAATATTCATGGTTGTAGTGATCGAAGCGTGACGCATGAGCTTCTGTTGTACCGCCATTGGCGTGCCCACGGCATCCAGCCACGAACGATAGCTGTGACGCATCGTGTGCGTGCCGAGACTGCCGATGCCCGCATCCCTTGCAGCCTTCGTGAAGACCCGCCACACCCACGGATAGGACCAGGGCAGGCGGCCCAGCTTCAGCGGACTAGCAAAGACCCAATCGCCATCGGCAGAGAATTGCGTTTCCTGCCGCCAGGTTTTGAGAACCACCAGCATCGCGGAATCGATGCTCATCGCGCGCCCGGAGTATTCGGTTTTCACGTCGCCGACCACTTGCCGGACAATGCCACGCTCCACGGTGAGCTTCGCATTGAGCCAGTCCACATCGGACCATTTCAACGCGAGGCATTCGCTGATCCGGAGCCCGAACGATATGCAGACCAAAGCCATTGTCCGGAAAGCCCCGTCGAGTTGAGCGAGGAAGCGCTGAAACTCGCTGACCGTCAGGCTTCGGGGTTTCCTCTGCCGCTTCGTCGCCCCCTTGATGCGGACCAGCTCCATGGGATTGCGCTGCAGTTCCACGTCGTCCCGATACATCGCATACTCCCATAGCTCACGGATCACTCCTCGAATGTGAACCTTGCTCTTGGGGGAGAGGGGAAGAAATTTCAGCCACAGATCTACAGGCCTGGCCTGTAAATCCGTGATCGGTTTATCTCCCCATTGGGGGACGATGTGGTTCTTCAGCCAGGCCTTGATGGAATGACTCGTACTTGCGCGCGTGGACATCTTCTCGACTTTGTATTGAAATCCGCGGCATCATGGCGGTGTTGCTCGTCGCAAAACGAATTAGCTACGAAGGGCATAAATGCTTCCCAGTTGGTGGGGAACTTTCCCATGAGCGCGTCCCAGTTCTGTTTTACAAAGTCGTAGGCGAGATCACGGGTCTTTGGCGAGTTGTGGGCGACTGAGAGAATCGCAATTGATTGCCGGACGTTAAATTCGTCCGACAACAGGATGTAGAAACCCGCCTTGGCGATCTCGGGCTGCTGGAACAACCCCAGGGCGCTTAACAGCTTCCATTGGATGTCTTCGTCCTTTTCCTGTTTCGCTGCTGCCCGCATGCGATCGAAGAGTGGCTCGTCACCATGCCGCGCCGCAGTGTTAAGCACTGTGGCCACCATGTCAGGGGCGACGGCCTTATGGTCGTCTCACCAGGCGAGCGCCAGCGATTTTGCCTGAACAAATAACTCCGAGTCCTCGGCCTGATTGGCAACCACATCGAGAAGTTGCGCGCGGAGAAGGCGGTCGTCATCGCTCTCTCCGGGGTTGGCTTTCCAGCCGAACTGGCGGGCACGCTGCCCGTAAAGATCTTCGAGATATCGATGGTACTGGGACAGAAGATTGGAGGGAACCAGATTGCCTTTGGGGTCCGTGGTGATCTCCATGGTCTTAACAATCACCCGGCGGCTGGAGTCTCGGGCCAGATTCGGGGCAAGCGCCAGCGCCGTTCCGAGCGGAAGCTTTCCACTGCCCGTCAGGGCTGACATGTCGCCGATTAGCGCCACTTTCTCCCGCCCGGAGAGCATGCGACCGTCGTCCTTGAGAAGGTTGTTCAGCAGGCTTCCCTGATAGAGAACACGATAGTAGCCGCCGGCATCTGCGTTGGCGACGATCCAAGCGGGACAGCTTCTGGTTTTGGAGAGCGTAATCTGCCGCGCCGGTTGATCAAGCAGAACGCACTCGCGCGCTGCGCTCGATCCCACGGGATAACGTAGGCACACGGGTACCTTCCAGAGCTGGGGCGTCGCTCCCGGGGAGCCGAGCGGTAGAAACCGCTGCTGAGAGAGCTCAACATTCACTGTCTTGTTGCATTCGAGGTTGACCGTGACGAGCGGGACGCCGGGCTGGTCGAGGAAAGTCGAGAAGGCTGGAGCGATGTTCGAATTGTCGCCAGCGAGAGCCGCCAGGAAATCGGCAGAAGTGGCGTTCTTCCAAGCATACCTTGCAAAGTAACTTCGCACACCCTCGCGAAAACGGTCTGGGCCCATGTAGGATTCGAACATGTAGAGCAGCGCGTCACCCTTGTCATAGGTAATCTGGTCGAAGGCGTTGGCGATGTCGTCGGGGGACTCAATCGATTGCCGCACGCGACGCGCACTCACTAGGCCATCATTCACCATGGCTCCCTGGGTGTTGTTCACCTCGCCGACCTCCCATCCCCATTCAGGGTGGTACTCATTCGTTATCTTATCGGCCATCCAGTTCGCGAACCCTTCGTTCAGCCAAATGTCATCCCACCAGGCCATGGTAACGAGATCGCCGGACCACTGGTGGGCGAGCTCGTGAGCAGCGGTCCAGACCCAATTCCGTTGGCGCGCGGGCGTGTCCTGGTCGGGCTTGGTAAGGATGATCGACGACCCGTATGTGACCTGTCCGGCATTCTCCATGGCGCCCCCGAACAGCGGGACGGCGACTTCATCGAGCTTTTCGTAAGGATAAGGAATGCCGAAGTAATTCTCGAGCAGGTCCACGATGGCGGGTGTGGTCTCGGCGGCATATGCAGCCTCTGCGGTGCGACCGCGTGGAACTGCAATGCGAACACGAGTGTTCTTCTTGCCCGTCGTTCCAGCGTCCACTATTTCAAAATCGCCGACGCTGGAAGGCGATCAGGTAGCTCGGAAGCGGCTTTGTCTCGGCAAACGTAATCTTCTTCATGCCATCGTGCGTGTCGGTCTCGGAGGCGATTGGCGTATTGGAGAGCGCTTCCTCGCTCTTCTTCGTATGAAGCGTCAACTGCCAGGGCACTTTGTACCCAGGCTCATCGAAACAGGGAATCAGGAACTCTGGTTCTATTGGGAATCGGGCTTGCGGGCATGGGTGAAATGTTCCGCCGCACCAGGCGGAGTGGCTCGCGCACCATCAGACGTGGAAGATGAACGCGATTCCGCTCTGAAGCCGGCCAAGATCCCGTTGCGATTCCGAACCGCATTCCGGGCCTGAAGGTGAACGCCGATTCCAGTCGAACGATATCTGCCCCTGGCGGATGGCGTTCGGCTCAAGCCGCTGAGAGCGAGGTGTCGCTTCCCCCTTTAAAATTTCCTGCGCCTTAGGCGGGCCCGCAGCGGGGTCGAGGGCGGTCAACGTCCACAGCCAAAGCGCGGGCGCACCCGCGAAAACTTATTGGCAGATACCCCGACCCCCACGTTGCCGAAGCCTTGGTTTTGGGCTAACGCTAAGGCTCTACTGTTAGCGTGAAGCTCTCCAGCGCCGCCGGCGACACTCCATTCGTCGCTTCGATCCAGAAGGTAAACGTTCCGCTCACTGTCGGCTTCCCGCTGATCGTGGCCGTCCCGTTGCCGTTGTCGTGGAACGTCACTCCGGCGGGCAGCGATCCTGCCGGCGAGTAGCTGAGAGTAGGCGTCGGATATCCGGTCGCGGTCACCGTGAACGTACCGGTCACTCCTTTGGTGAACGTCGCATAGTTCAGGCTGGTTACGTGCGGCGCTTGATCGACGGTCAGCGTGGCCGTGTTGCTGGTCGTGCCCGTGCCGCCGTTGGACGAACTGACTGCGCCCGTAACGTTGCTCTTGATTCCGTTGCTGGTGCTGGTGACGTTGACCGAAACCGTGCACGAACTGCTGATGGGTATCGATCCTCCGCTGAACGAAAGCGACGTGCTGCCCGAAGTTGCGTTGCTGAAGCTGCCGCCGCAGGTACTGGTAACGCCCGGCGTGCTGAAAACTTGCAGTCCGCCCGTCAGCGTGTCCGTAAACGCGACTCCGCTCTCCGCCACCGAATTGGCTGAAGGATTGGTCAGGGTGAATGTCAGAGTCGTGGATCCGCCCACAACAATACTCGCTCCGAACGCCTTGCTGATGGTCGGCGGCGCCACTACTGTAAGCGTCGCCGAAGCCCCCGCGGCGCTGTTGCCGCCTTCGTTGGAAGTAATGACTGTGGTGAGGTTGCTCTTCGCCCCCGCCGTGGTGCCGGTCACGTTAACGCTGAAGCTGCAATTGGTGTTATACAGCAAACTTGCGCTGGCGAGCTTGACCACGCTACTCCCCGCCGTGGCCGTAATCGTCCCCCCGCCGCAGCTGCCGCTCAGTCCGTTATTCGGCGTGGAGATCGTCAGCCCCGCCGGCAGCGTGTCCGTGAAGCCGATACCGGTCAGCGTGGTCGCGGCGGTGTTGTTGTTTGTGACCGTGAATTTGAGCGCGGTCGAGCCGCCCAGCGGAATGCTGGACACAATGCTGGACACTCCAAACTGCTTGCTGAGCGCCGGCGGCGTCGCCACCGTCAGCGTGGCCGGCCCCGCGGTCACCGTGCCCAGCGTATTCGAGATGACGGCCTGGTACCGGTTGCCGTTATCGCCAATCGGGGCGGTGAAGCTGATCGAAGTCGAAGTCGCTCCCGGCCCCGTGTAGTTCATGAACGAGCCGCCGCCGACGCTCACCTGCCACTGCACCGAGGGCGTCGGATAGGCATCCGAGTTGTACGCGGCCGTAAAGGCAGCCGTCGTGCCCGCCGCCACCGTCTGGCTCATCGGGCCCGTCACCACCGCCGGAGCGATTCCCACCGTCAGCGTGGTCATCGCCGTCAGCGGCGTCGGCAACGAGTAGCTCGCCGTGATCAGCGTCGTACCCGTGCTGGTCAGGCTCGCGGGAGTGGCCAGACCGCTCTCCGACCCGATCGTCGCCACGCTGGTCGTGCCGCTCGTCCACGACAAGCTCGGAACCAGCGGCAGGGTTGGCACCGGCACATAGGATGGCGCAGCGTATTGGGCGGCGCCGTTACCCAGTTCGCCGGAGTAGTCGTTGCCCCAGCAGTCCACCGTTCCGTCGGCGAGCAAGGCGCAAGTGGCGTATTGCTGCGCGGAGATCGCTTTCGCTATGTTCAGCGCCAGACTCACGGTCACCGGCACCTCGGAACTGTTAGCGCTGTTGTTGCCCAGTTCACCATAGGAGCCCTCCCCCCAGCACTCCGCCGCTCCGCTGGCGAGCACCGCGCAGGTATGGTCGGTGCCAGCGGCTGAACCTGCGCTGATGCCCGTCCCCCCGCTCAAGCCGCTCACAATCACCGGCACATCGGATGCGTTCTGGCTGCCGTTGCCCAAATCGCCATAGTAGTTATAGCCCCAACATTGCGCCGATCCATCCGCGATCAGCGCGCAGGTATTCTCCTGGGACGCAGTGATGGCCGTCGCGGTGATTGATGAGGGCGGATTCGGATCGGGCAAGAGATTTACCAGCGCGGGCGTCAGGGAATTGCTGACGGAATAGTCGCCCAGCTGTCCAAAGTCATTGAAGCCCAGGCAGTACACCTGCCCATCCGGGATCAGCACGCAGCTGTGATAACCTCCGGCAGCGATCGCCTTGATCGTGCCCAGCGTGCTCAGTTCAGTAGCTGCCACCGGAACGTCGGAGTACGTAGAACCTCCGTCGCCCAATTGGCCAGTAGAGTCGTCACCCCAACATGCCACCGATCCATTCGCCAGCAGCGCGCAAGTGTGATATTCCCCGGCGGCGATGGCCTTCACCCCGGTCAGCGTCCCTCCGCCGCCCACTGCCTGTACCGTCACCGGCGTGGTCACCGGCATATCGGTAGTGGTACTACCGTTGCCCAACTGGCCGGAGTCGTCATCGCCCCAGCATTGCACCGTGCCATTCGCCAGCAGCGCGCAAGTGTGATATGCCCCGGCGGCGATGGCTGTCACCCCGCTAAGCACACCCGTGCCGCCACTCACCGCCATCGGCGTGCTGGAAGGGTTCGTGTTGCCGTCGCCCAACTGGCCGGAGTCGTCATCGCCCCAGCATTGCACCGTGCCATCCGAGAGCAGCGCGCAGCTGTGAAGATAGCCCGATGCAATTTGTTTCGCCCCCGCCCCCGGCACCACGTCGCCAATGACGGTCACTGGCACATCGGAATTGGTGGTAGAGTCGTTGCCCAGCTGGCCATTGGCGTTGTCGCCCCAGCACTCCACCGTGCCGTTCGCCAGCAGCGCGCAGGTGTGTTCGAGCCCGGCTGCGATGCCCGTCGCCAAATTACTCCCCGTCAGCCCGGTCACTGCCAACGGCGCAGGGTTGGCAGTTGCGGTGCCGTAGTTGGCGCTGTTACCCAGCTGCCCGTAGTAGTTGTCACCCCAGCAGTCGACCGTCCCGTCCGACAGCAGCGCGCAGGTGTGATTTCCCCCGGCCGCGATGCCCGTCGCCAACCCGCTCCCCGTCAGCCCGGTCACTGCCGACGGCGCAGGGTTGATGGAAGGTACGGAGCCGTAGTTGGCGCTGTTACCCAGCTGTCCGGAATAGTTGTCGCCCCAGCACTCGACTGCCCCGTCCGAGAGCACTGCGCAGGTGTGATCGTACCCGGCAGCGATCGCCGTCACCCCCCCGGCCAGCCCGATCACGGCCCCCGGAGTGTAGCCGCCGACGCCGCTGCTGCCGTTGCCCAGCTGCCCGTAGTAGTTGTAACCCCAGCAGTCGACCGTCCCGTCCGAGAGCAGCGCGCAGGTGTGATAT